>ERZ808049.425-NODE-425-length-22569-cov-210.192202_pt1 | contig 22569 bp, 20 predicted proteins | sample MGYA00380198_ERZ808049 | MGnify/ENA primary metagenome ERZ808049 (study PRJEB31490, sample SAMN06133414) | mouse gut metagenome | isolation source: Z2_2 | host: mice | place: China: Chengdu | collected 2015-05 ...
GCATCGTACCAGTAGTTGGACACGAAGCCGTTGTCGTCAACTGCAAGCAGACGATTCTCCTCATCCCAGATGAGCTTGCGCTCTCCGACGCTGTTGTCCCTATGTCCGTCAGTCATAACCCGGTTGGTGTTTACATAGACAAGATTTCCGTTCTTGTCGTAGGTGTAAACGTGGCCGTTCTCGACATTGTTGTCGCTGGGAGTCTCCTCAGTACGGTAATTAACATCCTTTACACTTTCGAGCTGGAATTTCTTCCCTTCTTCCGAGCCGTAGGTATAAGTGAGGTCGTAACCGACATTGAGAGTGCCGTTGAACTGCACGTTGTCCTGAGTGAGATGCTGACTCTTTGACTTGATGCGGTGCATATTGTCGTAGCCCATAGCGAGGGTGTAGGATGCGGACTTGTTGTCGGCCCCGGTGTAAGTACCCGTAGCGGTGGCGAGACGATATAGACCGTCATAAGTATAGGTGTGCGACATCTGACCGCCGGCATTGCCGTTGGCAGGGAGCGATGCGTTGTTGGCTACCGAAAGGACATTGCTGACCGCATCAAACGTATAGGCGTTGTCCATAATGGATGCGCCTCCGCTATTGACCGCAAGATTGCTGAGTCTGCGGCGGTTGTCGTAGGTGTAGAATGTCTCCGCACCGTTGCAGTATTTCAGGTAGATGCGCTGCTCGAACTTGTCATAGCCCAACTTGGTGATGTAGTCATATCCGTATGACTTCTCGCCACGTACTTTTTCAAGAAGACCTCCGAGATTGTAGGAGTATGTGACCTTCTCCTCGTCGGGATAGATCATCTCCACAAGTCGGTTGTGGCTGTCATAGGTCCACTGGGTGACATAGGTTGCGATAGCCTGATTCGGGACAATGAGGGTGCGGCGTGTCTTGGTCTGATTCAGGGTCAGACCATTATCAATAGATATGCCTATCCGTCGCGTAAGAATCATCGCAAGAGCCGAGATTGCTATTATCTCTCAATTTACAAAATTAATGATAATATCTAAACTGACAATGCAATATGCTGAAAAACATATTTGTATTACTCCGATTAAAAGAGAAATGCCACCGACAACTGAAAGAGCTGTCGGCGGCATTGGATTGGTTTAGGGATTAGAGGGGTAATAGTAGGAGAAGGTGGTGTCGGCCTGTAAACGCTGCTCGTGATAGCGAATCAGTGATTTCAGGCTGTCAACCTCATGGGGCTTGCCGTGGAGCATAAGGCGTTCACGGTGCATAACAACATTGGGGTTTGTGTGCAGACCGCGCTCGTATCGGTAGAGCCATTCTACGTCTTTCAGTTTGGAGTTTTCGTTGAGCTGGTAGAAGAAGCCATAGCCGAAGCCGCCGGCGGCGAGAACAGCAATCCCGAAGGTGATATATGCCCATTTCGGGATTGCCGCCCATAGAGCGCCTTTGACAAGATTGTAGATACGGTGCATGGCGGTGTCTGCCATTGCGTCAAGTTTATCATAACGTCTGTTGACGGCCTTGTCCGCCGCTTTGTCGGCTGCCGCCTGTGCGATTCTCTCTATTTGCTCATCGCTGAGAGCAGGGGTTCCGGCTTGTGGCGCGAGTTGCTTCGGAAAAACATCGGTGCATAGGCGGGTAAAACCCTCCATAATATAATCCGTCTGATTTTTTAGAGCCTGATTCACGGCTCCCAATACGTTTTCCTTCGTGGCGATATTCGCAGGCAGTTCCACTTGGATTTTCTCCGGCACAGTCAATGCCGATGTGGTTGTCTGCGATGGCTCGGACATCAACCGTGTGTCTATGTCCATGAGCAAATCCTTGTTTTCTTTCGCGGTTTTGAGAAGTTCGTCAATCTTCTCGTCTTGTTTCTTGACGATTGAGTACATATCAGCCATAATCAAATTGATCTTCCTTTTTTCTTTTTTGGTTTCTTTCTCATAGCACGGATAAAGGCTTCCTCATCGGGGTCAACAGTCGGACCGAGTTGGAACAGGCCTCCTAACGCCTGACATCCGGTCTCAATGACATTCTCGACTACATTCGCAATCGGAGTCTCTTTGACCTTTGCGGTGACTGAAATTGTAACCGGTCGTTGTGGCTGCGCTTCTCTGATTCCGGCGTTCTTGGCAAAGAATTTGTCAAGACGCCCGAAGGAAAATGCGCGGTCAATCTTCGAGCCGTTGAAGGTAAATTCGCCGTCAGAGAATCGTATGCCCTGTGGCTTACCGGTGTCGCGGTCGTTGTAAAACTCCACGTTTATCCCTGCCGGAGCGAGGCGACGGCGGAACTCGTCCCACGACTTGCAGCGGTACATAGCCGCCTGAATCTTGGGCTTCATCTCAGCAATCGCATTTTCATGCTGCTTCTTTTTCGGCGAAAAAGTGAGTCCATATTTCTTTTTTATGGACTTCGTAGCCTCCGCGCTACGCTTGAAATTGTTGCGCTCGTCAATGGATTTGCCATGAAGATTCACGCGGTTATAGACGATATGGAAGTGAGGACACTCGGTTTCAAGGTGGCGCACTATTATATATTGCGTGTCGGTTATGCCCATTTTCTTCATGTATTCGTGAGCGAGCCGTACCATGAAATCATCCGTCAGGCGTGGAGCGTCAGCCTTGTCGAAACTAACGGATATGTGTCCGATTGGGTCGCTTTTCCGCTTGTTCAGGCTCGCCTCGATGTCGAAACTGTCCACGATTCTGCGGTAGTCATCGCCGAAAACGCCGTCGGAATCTATCAGCCGCCATGTGTCGGCGGTGTACTTTTCCTTATCGTGTTTCTCCCGCATGACATAGCCCACAACATCACCGGCACCGCCGCTGCATAGTATTTTTGCTATCATAACAATGTAGAATTTTGAACTTTCAATTTACTGAGAATGGCTAAGATTCCATCGAGACAAGCCTCGGCTTTGCGCTTCGTCGAGGGCCATGCGTTGGCCTGACAAGCCCGGACTTGGTCGTTGAGATTCTTTCCTTGGTACATCAGTTCGCGTATCGCCTCACGCTCGAAGTCGGTAAGGCGTTCAACAATCGAGAGCTTGAAAGCACTTATACGGAGTAGTTCTGCTATGCTTATTCCGGCTTTGGCGGCTTTAGCCTTTATCTCTCGTTCCTCGGTATCCGTAAAATTCACGGATACTTTTCGGTCTCGCTTATCACTTGATTCTTTCTTTGGTCGCCCGCGGAGTTTTACACCCGGAGCGTCAGGATTGTATTTCCTCATTGTGAAGTTGGGGATGGTGACCGCAGGGAACAGAGAGCGTCCCGCCGGGGATGCGAGGTGTTTCGGTATGGTAATTTTTTACCTCCCGAAACATACCCTTGCATCCCCAACTAACCCACTGACGTGAATTAGTTGTGCGCTGACGATAACCGCTCCCTGCGGTCGGGTTAGACATTAGAGTTTACGCCAGATTTCTATGTCGTCGGCATAGAGATTCAGATGCTCGACAAGGACAGCGTTGATGTAGCTGGCGACGGTGGTGCCACGCTCGCCGAGGATGCGAGCGATGCGTTCAAGCTGCTCCCAGATGTCGTCCTCGATGTTGACCGGATGGCGGTTCACCACCTTTGCCGGAGTAAGGAACGTAGCCTTGAACTCGGCGAAATCCGATTTGCGCTGCTGCTTGCCGATGCGCTGTTGCTTCGGTGGCTCGGTAGTGTGGGTTACGGCTGTTGCCTCGGTTGCCGTCTGCTCGTTGTCGAACAGATTATCCGTGTTGGCAGGAGTGGTGCTGTTAACAGAGTTGTCACTGTTTACAGCAATGATAGGGTTGGTTGGGTTATCTGATTTCATAGAGTTATCAGGATTGAGGGTTGATACTGTGGTTTGGGGTGCATCTGTCAACTTGGTTGACTTGGATGCGGTTGTTGACGGAGTTTTCTTTGATGTCATTGTTTTCAATTTTTGAGGTTTTGTGAATAGCATCAGTATCCGGATTGTACCGTTCAACTGATACGAGTGTGCATTGCAGGTCATCAATGAGTTTCAGCAAAATCGGGTTACGGCGTATCATCGATTGCAGGATTGCTTGGTCAGGCTCGATTTGCAGCAGGTAGTCCGCTATGTCGAGTCCGGCTGTCCGCTCATCATCGGTGGCAACATCTTCAAGGAAGTTGAAGATGCTTGCCTCGATACCGAGACTGCGGAGTAATCCCAGTTTCTGCCGCCATTGGTCAGTCGCCCCAATATCGGGATAGAGGATAACCTGATGACCTTTGAGAACACTGAGTGTATCGGCATTGAAGCAACCGTGTTTGCCTCCTGTCGCCAGCCACACATATTCCGGCAGATAGTATGATGCTACGATTGCAGTCTTTTCGCTCTCGACTATGGCAACCGGCTTGCCTCGGTTCATCGGCAATAGGTGTTCACCGAAAAAACATTGTCGCAGATTATAGTCAGGCAACTTCAACAGCGAGTGAACCCATGTGACATGGTTGAAAGGGTGCTTTACACGCTTACCGCTTTCGGCATCGTATAGCATGACCTTCCCGGTACGGGTGTCACCATTGACATCGGTCTGCCAGAACACGCATGCCCCCGGCCAGTGCTTCGACGTGCCTACTCGGTAGTCCTTCATCAGACGGAGCGCGTCCTCGGGTCCGAACTTGGAGCGGAGGAACTGATAGAGATTATTCTTCTCATATCCATGCAGAGTCTGTGAAACAGTCTCTGCCGCGATGAAAGAGGTTGGCTTTCGCTGCTCGGTCGGCTTGGCTCGCCATGCTGACGGAGTTGCGAAATCGCCGTGCAAGGGCTTAGCCTGTGGATTACGCTCAAAATATTCCTTTGGCGTAAGATGATAGCCGCAGCTTTGCTCATGGTCACATCTGCCGACATCTTCGGGGAACGAGATTTGTCTCTCGGTGTCGATATACCGGCTAAAACAACGCTTCTTGTGACAGGCAGGGCAACAGTGGCGGCTTCCAATCCCTTTATAGGGCTGGAGAATGAATCGGTGTGCGTTCATAATTCAATCTAAATTTTGTTCCCCACTTTTTTCACTTTCTTCATTTTCGGTATTGAAAGTGCAGAAAGTGAAAAAAGTGTAGGCGGTTTTATCGAATTTTTGAATACACACCGTGGCGTTCATGCCGTAAAATACTGTTCCTTACTCCGGCTTTCAGGAAATTCTTGAAAGTCCGTTCATCCATACCGTTGACGGATGCGACCTTCAATCCCATTTCGGTGGAAAATTCAAGCGGGAGGGAATCAAGTATAGACTTCTGCTGTTCGGTCAGCGACATTTCACTGATGATTCCCTGCACACGTTTGGCGGTAGCCTTGAAGTAGTTGACCAGCGACACGGCATTTTCCACCGATACGAGGTCAATCTCAGTCTTGTCTGCCTCACCGCAAGCCCAACGAGCCATCTGGAGTATCAGGCAAAAACGGATTGCATGGAAATCGAATTTGTTGTAAACGCCTTTCAGCGCATCACTCTCGGCACGGTTACAGTCATCGGTGTTCTCCCGCTGCCACTGATAGAGCCGTGCTTTTGCATCGGTGGCAAACGGCAGAATCTCGGCTAACACACATCCGTTCTCGTCAGTTGTATATGGCATGGCAACAAATTTGCTAATAATCTCAGCCCATGCCTTCTCGATGTCAAATGTCGGCTCCTTGTCGCTCCACGGCTGTTTGTCCTGATTGTTGGCAATGACAAACAGCAGACGGTCAATGAAACCGTTTGAGGAGCGACTGCCCTGTGCAAGTTCATTGAGTATCCCGTTCTGGATTGTGCCAACAACCGATACAAAAGGACGGCTGATATAGACCGAGTTCTTGACACCCTTGCGGTCGGAGAACGTAGGGTTCGCGTTGAAGAGTTTAAGCCAATACTCCTCGTCAGAGCCTTTGTTGTAGCGGCTGAAATTCTTGAACCATCCTGCAAGCTCATCATTCCACATCGTGATGCCCCGCAGATTTTCAGAATGAATCTGCAACATGGCCTCCGGCGTAGCGTCCGAAATCAGATACCGTTTGTTGACGGGTGGCACCGGACGCGCCTCGGTGCGCTCCCTCATCGGCAGTTCCCTCTGACGCTCATACTCGGCATACGCTTTGGCGTACTCCTGAGTAGCCTTGCAGTCGAGGTCGGAGAACGGACGGATGGCAAAGTTGAGTGGATGCGACTTGCAGGCTCCGGGACAGCCGACAAGAGCCATGAAAAGAATGGCGCTCTCGTCCCATTTCCCTTTTAGCCGGGCGAAATGGGTGTTGCCGATACCAAGTCCGAGAACCACAAGCATGGCCCCTGCGAGATAATCCACAGGAAAACCATAGCACTCATTTGCCTCGCGGATGATACGCTGAATCTTCAACGGCATGGCACCCAACGGAAAATCGCCGCCTTTCATCTTCACGCTCATGTCAACAGCCTTGCCGAGTACGAGCATCGGGTCGATAGATTTTGATGGATATTCCATAGAATCAGCATGATTTTGAGTTGAGGATTGCTGTCACCTCACTCTGACGGTAGCGGGTGCTATTGTTGACTTTTATGGGCGTTAGCTTGCCGCGTTTGGTGAGATTCCATACGGACGTCTCGCCGATGCCGAGTTGGACGCATACTTCCTTTTTGGTTAGAAGTCGGTCTTCTTCGGCCTTCATGAACAGGGGGAGCAGACGCTCGCGTGTGGCGTCGATTGTGTCGATTACGAGCTGACGCAGGTCTGCAAGGGGAACACTTACAAGGATATTGGGCGCGGAAGGGTCAGCCTCCGCAGCCTGAAGAAGTGAATAAAGATTCATTTGTGGGGGTGTTTGGAAATTGCTGTTTTTCCACTCGTTTCACTCGGGGTTGTCCGGCAATGAGTGGCGTATGACGGGAACCCTGTTGTACTGTATCTTCCTTATGATTGAGAAAGACAACAGCGATGGCTGCCGACCTTTATAGGCTGGCATAGACATGGACTGCGCTACCCCTCCACTGCATCGGGATGACACAGCATAGAGGCTATCCACCAATGTTAAGCGGATATACGCAGGGTGCAGTCGCAATTATGCGATGCATTAAGAAGTGAAATTGGGGGTGCGAACATTTCGCATTACTCGCGATTGCCCTCTGACTTTATCGGCATTGAAAGTCCACTTATCCGACAGAGTGCGCCGCCACTAAATCCACAAAATCCGGCGCACGACCATCTTCGACAGTCTACCTCAAGTGTCAAGCCGTCTATGCCGAAGCATGACGATTTCCGAGGATAATCACGGTAAGAAACAGCTCAGTTGCCGTCTGGACTGAGATTTTCGTTCCGTTGAGCAGCGCTTCCTTAGTGCGTGGTTGTCGGAACGGCGGGTAATACCGCATACGGCTTTCTCATAAAATAGTTGGGGCGTATCGCCCTGAATCGAATGTAACGCACGGAGGCATGGCGAAGTCAGAGGCATCATTCCGGTTCAATTGTTTAGGTTGAATGTGTCGGGCAGTCGCTCTTCCGCCGTTTGTTACAATAAAGATACGAAAAACACTTCATATCTCCAAATCATCACAGCCTACGGAGCTCTTTCTTGTATTGGAATCCATCAGGCATGGATTTCGAGTGCAAAGTTCATCCTTTTTTCAAGGCTGTGCAATAGTTTTCCGGCTCCAGAACGAGCCTAAATGTTAAAAATTGCCCAATCGTGGGCATTTGAATTGTGAATAGGTCCATAATCGGTCATAAGGTTGTCTCGGCAGAGCCTTCCATTCCCTCGAAACGAAGATGGAGGTTTGTCACTCCGCTAAACCTATTGAAGTGCATATATGTCGTGTGTCCCTTGAAAATCGCCCGGTCTCTCTAAAAAATATAGAGCCATGAGACAATCATTGCTACTGGGAATCTAATTCCACAAGCAATGCACGAAGCATACAGCAAATCAAATTGCCGGAATACCTTCACAAATTTCCAAACGCCCGGTTGTTTCAAAAAGTTCAGTGAGCAGTGAATTTTTTCTTGTTATACTCTGACCTAATGGATGCACTGCCGTTAAATTGTCTTAATGCGTTTGATGGTGTGAATGAGCATGAACGAAGATGAATTTTCAAAAGCAATTTCCATCCTCGTTGTGCAAATGCCGTGCAAATATCATTAGTAAATATTGTATATCACTAATTATCAGATATATTATGTGTTTGCATATTAGTTCCAGAAGGATTGTATATGGATGCTGAAACAGAACGGCGGCGGTATCTGTGATTTTGAAGTGGGCTGTGGTAAAACGCTGATAATGTGTATTGCAGCGCATGAGATGAAGCGTCTCGGACTAGCTCACAAACCGATGATTATCGGTCTTAAAGCCAATGTAGCCGAGATTGCCATGACCTATCAGTCGGCTTACCCCAATGCCCCCATCCTGTTTGCTGATGAAAAGAGTTTCAAGGCAGACAACCGAGTCAATTTCTTCAACCAGATCAAGAATAACGACTACGACTGTGTTATCATGTCGCACGACCAGTTTGGCAAGATACCGCAGTCGCCGGAGATGCAGCAGCAAATCCTACAGGCAGAACTTGACACGGTTGAGGAGAATCTCGAAGTGGTTAAGCAGCAAGGTCACGACATAAGCCGTGGTATGCTCAAAGGCTTGATAAAGCGTAAGGAGAACCTGACCGCAAAGATAGCCACCATCCAATACCAGATGGAGCAGAACAAGGACGCTGTCGTTGACTTCAAGCAAATGGGCATTGACCACATATTCGTGGACGAAAGCCATCAGTTCAAGAACCTGATGTTCAATACCCGACACGACCGAGTGGCGGGATTGGGCAACTCTGAAGGCTCACAGCGAGCGTTGAATCTTCTTTACGCTATCCGCACCATTCAGGAGCGAACCGGCAAAGACCTCGGAGCTACTTTTCTCAGTGGCACTACCATCAGCAACTCGCTTACAGAGCTGTATCTGTTGTTCAAGTATCTCCGGCCCAACGAGCTGGAGCGTCAGGACATCCGCTGTTTCGACGCATGGGCAGCAATCTTTGCAAAGAAGACAACCGACTTCGAGTTCAATGTCACCAACCACATTGTTCCGAAGGAGCGTTTTCGTTATTTCATAAAGGTGCCGGAACTGGCGGCCTTCTACAATGAGATTACCGACTACCGCACGGCTGAGGATGTGGGCGTTGACCGACCGCAGAAGAACGAGATTCTTCACAACATCCCACCGACACCGGCGCAGGAGGTATTCATTGAGAAACTGATGAAGTTTGCCGAGAGCGGCGACGCCACTATTATCGGTCGCGGTCCATTGTCGGAGACTGAGGAGAAAGCCAAGATGCTCATCGCCACTGACTATGCACGCAAGATGGCTCTTGATATGCGTATGATTGACCCCTCATATGAGGATGATCCGAACAACAAGGCGAGCCATTGCGCTAAATTGATTGCGCAGTATTATAATAAATACGATGCTCAGAAAGGCACACAGTTCGTTTTCAGCGACCTCGGCACATACAAACCCGGCGAGTGGAATGTCTATTCCGAAATCAAGCGTAAGCTGATTGAGGATTACGGTATTCCGGCGCATGAAATCCGGTTTATACAGGAGTGTAAAACCGAAAGGTCAAGAAAGGCTGTCATTCAGGCTATGAATGACGGCGATGTTCGGGTACTGTTCGGCTCGACCTCAATGTTGGGAACCGGAGTAAATGCACAGAAACGGTGTGTCGCGGTCCATCACCTTGACACGCCGTGGCGTCCCTCTGACCTTACGCAGAGGGATGGCAGAGCCATACGAGCCGGCAACGAGATTGCCAAGCTCTACGCTGACAACAAGGTTGATGTCATCATCTATGCCGTTGAGAAGTCGCTGGACTCCTACAAGTTCAATCTTCTCCACTGCAAGGCTACGTTCATCGACCAGCTAAAATCCGGCGCACTCGGCGCGCGAACCATTGACGAGGGAGCAATGGACGAAAAGAACGGCATGAACTTTTCAGAGTATATGGCAATCCTTTCGGGCAATACTGACCTGCTGGAGAAGGCGAAGCTCGAAAAGCGCATTGCATCACTGGAAAGTGAGCGCAAGGCGCACAACAAAGGCATCTCCGATTCCAAGTTCAGGCATCAGACCATCACCCATGACATTGCCAACAACGAGGCGGCAATCGAGAGAATGAAGGCTGATGTCGCACGGTACGAGGCGGTTGTCAGGAGAGACAAGGACGGCAATCCGCTCAACAATCTCACCATCGATACCTGCAATCTGTCCGATGAGAAGAATATTGGTATCCATCTGCAAGGGCTGGCGCAGCGTACCGACACCCACGGTCAGTACAAGCGCATCGGCGAAGTCTATGGCTTCCCCATCAGCATTATCTCGGAGCGCACACTCGTTGACGGCAAGGAGACTATTCAGAACCGCTTTGTGGTTGAAGGCAACTACAAATACAAGTTCAACAACGGCTTCATCGCCATGAGCGACACCCATGCCGCCTGCATGAACTTCGTCAACGCTCTGGAGAAAATCCCCGGCATCATCGCCCAATATGAGGAACGTACCGCCAAACTGAAAGCAGATGTTCCCCAGCTCGAAGCCATCATCTCGAAGTCATGGGGCAAAGAGGAAGAACTGAAGCAGCTCAAATCCGACCTTGCCGCCCTCGACCGCAAAATCACCGCCGCCCTCGCTCCAAAGAAGGAGGAACAGGACGGCGAGGAAGTTAAGCGCGATGAGCAATCTCAGCGAGTGGAGACTCCCGCTCAAACCAATGGCAACAAGGAATCTATGGTAGCAGAGCCAGTCGAAGTTGGCTATCGACACCGAGAACCATTGAGCGACCGTATCGTCATCGGAGGCTGCGGTTTTACTCCGCCCGGAGGCTATCGAGCCGCCGGCCCCAAATTATAATAACGTGAGTCAGTCCCTAAACCTGTCTGGGACTGGCTCACTTAACCAACAGACAGGAAAAGGAATCGCATGATAGACATCAATACTCTTATTGAAAGCGGTATCACCGATTTCAATATCACAATAAAATATTCCGACCTCGTTTTGCTCGGAGACCGTCTTGTTGAGCGAATACTCGATGAAGTTTGTCCGGTAGCCGCCGATAACGCGGTAGAAAAACTGCTGACAAAAGCCGAGGTCATGGAAAAATTCGGGGTTTGTCACACAACTCTCTACAACTGGGACAAGACTGGAGTGCTTGTGCCGGTGAAAGTAGGACGAAAAATTCATTATAGACTTGGAGATGTTCAGGCACTCCTTGCACGACGTGGGATTAAATAAGGCGACAGCCGGCATCCGGAGGGAGATGTCGGCTGTCGCTGTTTGTGTTTTTCGGGTTATTTCACGCCGCGACCGTCTCCGGCCGCATCCTGGCGAATCCACTTGTCATTGAGACAAGCACGCATATCGTCGGTCCAATAGGTCCGGCTTTCGATGTTTCTTCGCTCATCATACTTTGACATGCCTTTGCGTCCTTTTCTCCTTTTCATTTGGCGACCGTTCTCATAACTTCCATCAGTAGAAAGATTCATATTCAAAGTGGTATTGAAAAATTTTATCACATCTTCCTGTTTTGCTCTGCCATTATTGAACGATCCTTTGGAGACAAGTCCCAGTATCAGCTCGTATATTCCGCACGTTCCATCAGTCCATTCCAATGGCTCACCATTGGCAAGCGTAAAAGCTGAACGGAATGAACTTAGCGCGTCCTCACACTTTTTCTGCGTCTCCATCACCAACTCCTTCATAGTTTTGATAAGGGATATTGCAAGTGCGAGATAAGTAAGAGTCGTACGGCATTGAGTATTCTCCGTGTGAACACTGAAAATGGCGTTAAGCCTCACGAGGCAATGATGCTTTTCAACCCAATGGATGGGTTTATGAATAAAGCTGATGAGATGTGAGGCAAATTTCTCAAAAGCTTCTTTGATTCTGTCCAGCTCACCTCTGAGGATAAGTCGGACAAATTCCGCTTCAACTATTTCGTCGCTATTAGTCATAGGCGTCGGTTGTTAGTTATTAAACAATAATTTTATCGAAAAGCATAACTAATGGGCATTATTATGGTTCGTGAAAAGATAAATAATTTTTGAATGAGGTGTAAATCAGTGCAATACGCCTTTTAACTTGTGTTCCAGATTGTTAAATCATAAAGCCAAAACATAAAGGGGCTTTATGTTTTACCTTGATGTCTTTATGTTTTTGACTATTAAGAGAGTTCCATTCCGTCAACTTTTTATTATAGAAATATGTTTTACAACATAAAAACCATAATTTTTGGAAGGCTTATACCTTCTTGTCCGATTATAATAACTGCAATCAGAATATGAAGATTCTTCTTTATGAGCCAGATGAAAGAGCAGGAAGCTCTATATATCATGCCCTCCATCGTGAGGGCTATGATGTCTGCTGGATTAAGAATTTTTTCGATGCAAAATCCTCAATCCGGGATGAGAGATATGACGCTTCTCTTATCAACATTGATGACAATGACAAGAATGGACTTGATTTGATAAAATCGTGGGTTGTTCACGTCCCCGAACTCTTATGTGTCGCAATTTATAGTAATCAGGACGCTGGAACTGGATTCCGTGCTTGTAGGTTAGGCTCTCAAGAAATTTACGAGATCGAGCGAGGCAGTATCAACGAGCTTGATAAGATACTCAAGCAGTATGAAATTTTTGCAAGACGTCCACAACGCTACAAACATGTTTCAGAGGAATACAACAAGGCTATCCGGGATTTGACCAACCTTGTTAATCATGACAAGCCGGTTCTTATAACCGGAGAGGCGGGGACTGGCAAAAGTTATCTTTCGGAACATGTTCACTGCATCGCAACAAACAGCGACTTCAGGCTGGAAGAAATTTCATGTGCCGACTTAGATGTTGAAAATGGTATGGAACTACTCCTTGGTGTGGTCCGCAATTTCCGTCGGGAAATTAAACAGAATAAAAAGGGCTTACTCCAGAAAGCTAATGATAAGGGTTTGATTTATCTCAGGGACTTGCCGTCGCTTCCACTAAATATTCAGGATGTTTTGGTTGATGTTCTTGAAAGGGGAGAATTTCGCTGTGTCGGCAGTGATGTGTGGATTCCATTCACCGCTCATTTTATAGCCTCGTGCAATGACTTGTCTGAAATAAACAACGACCATTTCGACAGGAGGCTCTATGAACTATTGAGCCATAATGTGGTTCGATTACCGCCGCTCAGAAACTGTCAGGCAGACATCATACCAAACACAAATCAGATGATTGAGGACTATTGTGTATCGAAAGGTATCGTGAATATTCCATCAATGGAGCAGAGTGCCATAATAAAAATATCAGCGCATGACTGGCCCGGCAACTACCGTGAGTTGAAGAGTTGCATCGAAAACGCCGTCATTTGCTGCGAGGACGGTAAAATACGTGGAAGTGATCTCAATATCACGAAGACCAATAATGGTGAAGAGTTACCTCAGGATGAAAAAGGGCAGTTGATTTATTTTCTCACTAAATTCAATGGCAGGAAGGTTCGTGTCATGAAAGCGATGGGAATAACCGCTCCTACGCTTGACAGAAAACTCAAAATCTACGGCATCGACTATAAGCTATTCAAGCCTATGAAGAAAACAAGTACAATTGCGTCAAAATAGGGTACACATGTACTCAAATAAGCGAGCCATTCGAGATGTCGGGTGGCTCGCTTTATGTAGTGGAAAACGGGGTCAGAGATAAGGTTTTCAAGCCGACTTTATTAAAGATTGTTAAATAATCTAAAATCGAACAAGGCACCAAAATTCAGTCCGATTCAAGAGAGTAAAATTTCCGATTTTTCAGACCTTCGCTGACAATTTGCTGACAAAAAATGAATGAAAAATCCCGTAACTCTTTATTATCAATGAGTTACGGGATTTATGGGTGCCCAGAACAGGACTCGAACCTGCACGCCTCGCAGCACTCGCACCTGAAACGAGCGCGTCTACCATTCCGCCACCTGGGCTTTTGCGACTGCAAAGATACGCTTTGTTTTTGTATTTTCAAAATATTGTCGCGGTGTTTTTTTGACTGGGGATAAAAATATACCCAATGGTGATTGGGTATATGCCGGTCGGCTCACATCCTCATGTATTGCACTTAATCGGTTGTTGTATTGCACTTAATCGGTTGTCAGTTTTTATGAAACCACCATTTGAGCTTTTCCCACACGGTGGGTGGATTGGCTTTCAGGTGAACGTTAACTCCCATGTCGTTTTTGTTGAGGAATATGATTGAGCTGTGGAGCACAATCGCTATTGTTTCTTCAAATTGCGAGAAGCCGTGCACGCGTTCAAGCGCGATTTTGTGAAATGGCGACATAGGGTCAAGACTCCCGATTACGATGTGTCCCTCCTCGTCAATCTCGACATTGTGATGCTCCGACGCGTAGTCGAAGAGCAGCCCTATGTCAAGATGTTCAATGCCCGGAGGCAATTTGGCGTATTTCTTATATAGTTCGTCGATAACCTGTTTTGTAATCATAATTTCAGTACATACAAAATTCTGAAAAATTTTTGCATTAATAGTTAATATGCACTTATGCTTTGGAGGGAAACGCGGTAAACCTAAAATTGGTTTAAATTGAAGCGTTTATTAACATTTATTATCTGAAGACAATAGGTGACAAACATTGGTTGGGTAAACAATGCGGCGGAAACGCATTTAAGCAATAACCGCCGCATTGATATTTAGAAGTTTGTTATGCAAGGAATCCGAGGAGCACACCTGCTGCCACGGCCGAACCGATAACACCTGCAACGTTGGGGCCCATGGCGTGCATGAGCAGGTAGTTGCTGGGGTCATATTCAAGACCAAGGTTGTTGGAGATTCTGGCCGACATCGGAACTGCCGATACGCCGGCGTTACCGATAAGCGGGTTGAGCTTCTTACCCTTGGGCAATACAAGATTGAACAGCTTTACGAACAGTACGCCCGATGCCGATGCAATGATGAATGCCATAAATCCAAGTGCAAAGATGAAGATTGTGTCGAGTGTGAGGAATTCCGACGCCTGGGTCGATGCACCTACGGTCATACCGAGAAGTATTGTCACGATGTCGGTGAGGGCGTTGCTTGCTGTTTTGGCAAGACGGTTGGTGACACCGCACTCACGGAGCAGGTTACCGAAGAAGAGCATACCTAGCAGCGGAATACCCGAAGGCACTACGAAGCAGGTGAGGAGAAGTCCTACGATGGGGAAGATGATCTTCTCGTTCTGCGACACGGCGCGTGCGGGCTTCATCTTTATCAATCGCTCGTGCTTGGTTGTGAGCAGTCGCATGATTGGCGGCTGGATGAGCGGTACCAAGGCCATGTAGGAGTAGGCCGATACTGCGATTGCACCCATCAAGTTGGGGGCGAGCTTTGATGAAAGGAATATGGCGGTGGGGCCGTCGGCGCCTCCGATGATTGCGATTGCTCCTGCCTGGTCGGGGGCGAATCCCAATGCGAGAGCCACCATGTAGGCTCCGAAGATACCGAACTGTGCGGCTGCGCCTACGAGCATGAGCTTGGGATTGGCGATGAGGGCCGAGAAGTCGGTCATCGCACCGATTCCGAGGAAGATTAGCGGGGGATACCATCCGGCGCTTACGCCGTTGTAAAGGATGTTGAGCACTGAGCCTTCTTCGTAGATGCCGATTTCAAGCCCGGCTTCGGCGTTGAAGGGGATATTACCTATAAGTATACCAAATCCGATGGGCACCAGAAGCATGGGCTCGAAGTTCTTCTTGATGGCAAGCCAGATGAAGAACAGACCCACGACAAGCATCACCAGGTGTTGCCAGGTGGCATTGGCGAAGCCTGTCAGCTCCCAGAACTGATGGAAGTTGATAGCCATGAATTCGTGGAAAGTCATAATCTTGAGATTCTAATTGGATTGTAAATTCGTGATATTTGTTCTCTTCGGTTATGCTTAATCCAGAGTGATGAGCACGGCTCCTTCAAGCACTGAGTCGCCGGCGCTTACATTGACCGATGCCACCTTTCCGTCGCGGCCTGCATGGATGGCGTTTTCCATCTTCATGGCCTCAAGCATGAGCACTGTGTCGGATGCCGAAACGGTGTCGCCCACCTTTACGTTGATCGACAGGATGGTTCCGGGCAGGGGAGCCTTTATCTGGAAGCCTCCGGCGCTTACATTGGGCTTGCTTACTACCTTTTCGCCTGTAGCTGTGCGCGGGGCAGCCGAGGGACGCGGAGCCGATACGATGCTTACGGGGCCCTGCTTCTTTTCAAGCTCTACTTTGTAGGGCATTCCGTTTACGAGAACCTCGGCCACGTTGTCGACGATGTCGCCAATCCCCACGTTGTAAGTGTTACCGTTGATTTTATATTTATATTCTTTCATTTTGTGGTAATTGTTAAAACGAGTATTTAATGTATACTTTAATTATAGTGGAGAATTAACGACGGGGAATCTCGCGGAGTCCGTAGATCTTGGAGCTCCACGGCGAGTAGCTCTTTCTCACCTTGTTTATGGTGAGGATTGTGCTTTCCTTGTCGTGGGTGTTGAGGTGTTCGTGTAATGCCATTACGATTGCGGCGATTTCCTCGCCCGAGTCGTGGGCCGGACGCTCTTCCTTGGCCAAAGCCTTGGTTTCGAGTCCTTGCGAACGTGCCTTGTTGGTCTGCGATATGCGTGCTCCTATACGGCTTATGCCGTAGAAGCAGAGGCTAAGGAGCAACAGGGCGCTGAACACGATACACATTGCCATGATCGACAGTCCGAATCCGTGTCCGTCGGTTTCGGCAAACATTTCCACCTTTGAGTTGGTGTCGATGATGATGTTGTTGCTGCTCGGGGTTATGTAGAGCAGGTCGCTGCCGTCGCGCACTTCCCATGCCTCGGCGCCGCTGCCTGCGCCGTCGACTTTGCGGGCGTAGGTTGTGTTGGCTTCAAGCGAGGCGGGGATGGTTATCGAGTCGATGAGTGTCACTCCGTTGGCATCGTATATACCTATCCAGTTGTCCTGTCCGGGCTCAAGCTCGAAGCTGAGGTGGAAGGTGCCCTTGTTGGGCTCTCCGTCGGCCCAGAACACTACATGCTGGCGGGGAGGTATCTCGGTGTTGACATCGCCCAGGGGCACGGGGTACATCTTGGGCTTGTCGGGATTGTTGGTAAGATACACACTCGATATCTCCATCGGTGCATAAGTCGAGTTAAACAGCTCTATCCATGCATGGTGAAGGCCGTAGTCGTCGACATAGTTGCTGTCGTTCTGCACCATCACCTCGTTGATGCGCAATCCGCGTCGCCCTTGGGCGTAGGATGCGGCACTCAGGGTGATGACTGCAACGAGCAATAATAATATTCTCTTTTTCATTGCGTGTCGTTTATAGAGGAATATTGCCGTGCTTCTTGGCGGGGTTGGTCACTTTCTTGGTGGCGAGCTGCTGAAGAGCGCGGATTACGCGGAAACGAGTGTTGCGGGGTTCGATTACATCGTCGATATAGCCGTACTTTGCTGCATTGTAGGGGTTGCAGAAGAGCTTGTTGTATTCGGCTTCCTTCTCGGCGAGAACCTTTGCGGGATCGTCCGATTCCTTGGCTTCGCGGGCATAGAGCACTTCGACTGCGCCTGCACCGCCCATAACGGCGATTTCGGCGGTAGGCCATGCGTAGTTCATGTCACCGCGGAGCTGCTTACAGCTCATCACGATGTGGCTTCCTCCGTAGCTCTTGCGCAGTGTCACGGTTACCTTGGGCACTGTGGCTTCGCCGTAAGCGTAGAGAAGCTTGGCACCATGCAGGATTACGCCGTTGTATTCCTGACCTGTACCGGGAAGGAATCCGGGAACATCGACAAGTGTTACCAACGGAATGTTGAATGCGTCGCAGAAGCGAACGAAGCGTGCACCCTTGCGTGAAGCGTTGCTGTCGAGCACGCCGGCGAGATATTTGGGCTGGTTGGCTACGATACCTACCGACTGGCCGTTCATGCGGGCAAAACCTACGATGATGTTCTTGGCGTAGTCGCGCTGGATTTCGAGGAATTCGCCGTTGTCGATGATTGCGCCGATTACCTCATACATGTCGTAGGGCTTGGTTGCGCTGTCGGGGATTATGTCGTTGAGTGAATCCTCAAGACGGTCGATGGGGTCGGTGCACTCAACCAACGGGGGCTCCTCAAGGTTGTTCTGCGGGATGAAGCTGAAGAGCTTGCGGATGATTTTGAGAGCCTCTTCGCCGTCTTCGGCTGCGAAGTGTGCAACACCGCTCTTGCAGGCGTGAACATTGGCGCCGCCGAGAGCCTCCTGGGTTACATCTTCGCCGGTAACGGTCTTCACTACCTTGGGACCGGTGAGGAACATGTAGGAAATGCCCTTGGTCATGATGGTGAAGTCGGTGAGGGCGGGAGAGTAAACTGCACCGCCGGCGCAGGGACCGAGAATGCCTGAAATCTGGGGTATTACACCCGACGCCATGATGTTGCGCTGGAAAATTTCGGCATATCCGGCAAGGGCGTTGATACCTTCCTGGATACGTGCGCCACCCGAGTCGTTAAGACCAATGACGGGAGCACCCATCTTCATGGCCATGTCCATGATCTTGCATATCTTCAAGGCCATGGTTTCCGAGAGTGAGCCGCCGAATACGGTGAAGTCCTGTGCGAATACGTACACAAGACGGCCGTCGATTGTTCCGTAACCTGTCACCACGCCGTCGCCGAGGTAGCTTTTTTTCTCCTGGCCGAAGTTGGTGCAACGATGGCGAACAAACATATCAAGTTCCTCAAACGAACCTTCGTCGAGCAGCTGGGCAATGCGTTCACGTGCCGTGTACTTACCTTTATCGTGTTGTTTCTGGATGGCCTTTTCTCCGCCACCTAAACGAGCTTCGTTGCGTAGTGCAATTAGCTCCTGAACTTTTTCGAGTTGATTGCTCATGTCTATTTCTTTCCTTTGGAAATGTTGTTATTTAGCCGGCATTGCGCCGACCTTGATTTTATTTGTTGGGGTCTTCGCAAAGCTCGATGAGCGCACCGCAGGTCGACTTCGGGTGGAGGAATGCGATGTTGAGGCCCTCGGCACCTTTGCGGGGAGCCTTGTCGATAAGGCGGCAGCCTTTTTCCTCAGCTTCGGCAAGAGCGTTGGCTACGCCGTCCTCCATAGCGAATGCTATGTGCTGGATGCCGCCGCGGCCGCCGTTGTTGGCGATGAACTTCGATATTGCACTGTCATCGCTTGTGCCTTCAAGAAGCTCGATTTTGGTTTGTCCTACTTTGAAGAAGGCTGTACGCACTTTCTGGTCGGCAACTTCCTCAATGGCAAAGCATTTAAGGCCAAGAATGTTCTCGTAGAAAGGTATAGCTTCGTCCAGGCTGGGAACAGCTATGCCCACGTGTTCAATGTGAGAAATGTTCATTTTGAAAATGTTTTAAATATGGTTCAATATATAAGTTAACTTGAAAAAAACCTAGTCGACACCGCATAAAACGCTGAAGCTACGGATTATTGTGCAAAATTAATAAATATTGTGGAACTTGCGATATTTTAGATATATTATTTGTGCCGATTATTTTAACATGAAAAATGTGAATTTTTGGCAGATTCAGGAAATTGTGTCAGTAGGCGTGTCAGTGCCTTGAAAAGCTTTAACTTTTTGTCACATATTAAAATAGGCAATGCGCCAACCTTTTTGGCACATCATTTGTTTTTCCTATGAATGTCGCGGAAATCCCACCACGGGAAGTGTGACATGAAATTGTATTGAAATTTAAAAACAAACATAAAATTATAGAATTATGGGAAAGATTATTGGTATTGACTTGGGAACCACCAATTCCTGTGTAGCAGTACTTGAAGGAAATGACCCCGTTGTTATTCCTAACAGCGAAGGACGTAACACAACACCTTCCATCGTTGCATTCATTGCCGGTGGCGAGCGTAAGGTAGGTGACCCTGCAAAGCGTCAGGCAATCACCAACCCTGAAGGAACAATATACTCTATCAAGCGTTTCATGGGCGAGAAATTTGACGAAGTGTCTGAAGAAGTTAAGCGTGTGCCTTATGAAGTGGGCCGCGGCGACAACGGAACAGCACGTGTGCTTGTCGATGGACGTGAATACACTCCTCAGGAGATTTCGGCCATGATTCTTCAGAAGATGAAGAAGACTGCCGAGGATTATCTCGGACAGAGCGTCGACGAGGCTGTTATCACAGTACCCGCCTACTTTAACGACTCTCAGCGTCAGGCTACCAAGGAAGCCGGTGAAATCGCCGGTCTTAAGGTGCGCCGTATCGTGAACGAGCCTACCGCAGCCGCACTTGCCTACGGTCTTGACAAGAGCAACAAGGATCAGAAGATTGCCGTGTTTGACCTCGGTGGCGGTACTTTCGATATCTCTATTCTTGAACTTGGCGACGGCGTGTTTGAGGTTAAGTCAACCAACGGTGATACCCACCTTGGCGGTGACGACTTCGACCATGTAATCATCGACTGGCTTGCCGATGACTTCCAGCAGGAGTACAATGTTGACCTCCGTAAGGATTCAATGGCTCTCCAGCGTCTTAAGGAAGCTGCCGAAAAGGCCAAAATCGAGCTTTCGAGCTCAACCACCACTGAAATCAACCTTCCTTATATAATGCCTGTCGACGGTGTCCCTCGTCACTTGGTAAAGACTCTTACTCGTGCAAAGTTTGAGCAGCTTGCCGACAAGCTCATCCAGGCAACTGTAAAGCCTTGTGAGCAGGCATTGAAGGATGCAGGCCTTTCGGCCAAGGACATTGATGAGGTAATCCTCGTCGGCGGTTCTACCCGTATACCTGCAATTCAGGAAATCGTTCAGAAGTTCTTCGGCAAGGCTCCTTCCAAGGGCGTAAATCCCGATGAGGTTGTTGCCGTAGGTGCTGCCATCCAGGGCGGTGTGCTTTCAGGCGATGTTAAGGATGTGCTTCTTCTTGATGTTGTGCCTCTGTCGGTCGGTATCGAAACCCTCGGCGGTGTGATGACCAAGCTTATCGAAGCCAACACCACCATTCCTACCCGTAAGAGCGAAACATTCTCAACTGCAGCCGACAACCAGCCTTCAGTTGAAATCCACGTTCTCCAGGGTGAGCGCCCCATGGCCAAGGATGACAAGACCCTTGGTAAGTTCCATCTTGACGGAATCGCTCCCGCACCCCGTGGCATACCTCAGATTGAAGTTACTTTTGAAATCGATGCCAACGGTATACTTAACGTTTCAGCCAAGGATAAGGCTACAGGCAAGGAGCAGAGCATACGTATCGAGGCTTCTTCGGGCTTGACCGATGCCGAAATCAAGCGTATGAAAGACGAGGCTGCCGCCAATGCCGCCGCTGATGAAGCTGAAAAGAAGCGTGTCGATACTCTTAACCAGGCCGATACAATCATCTTCCAGACCGAAAAGCAGCTCAACGAACTCGGCGATAAGATTCCTGCCGACAAGAAATCGGCAATCGAGTCAGCTCTCCAGCGACTCAAGGATGCTCACAAGTCGCAGGATGTTGCCGCAATCGAATCGGCCATCAACGACATCCAGAAGGCATTCGGCGAGGCTCAGCAGGACATTCTCAATGCCCAGCAGCAGGCTCAGAACGCACAGCCCGGTGCAGGCCAGCCCGGTGCAGGCCAGCCCGGCGCAGGTCAGGCTCCACATGCCGGCGGTGACGACCACGTAACCGATGTCGACTTCGAAGAAGTGAAATAAGTTCCCAAACCAACAATAAAATAAATAGGGTGCCGCTCAACGAGCAGCACCCTATTTATTTTATGCCTTATAGCTCAAAATACTCCATATCGGCGGATGGCGAGGAGCTTTTCAGCCGTTAATGCGCCGGTTGTGGGGGATGGGTGGGGATTATATTTTGTGCTGTGGGGAAGATGTTGTAATTTTACGAAAAACTGTGATGCACGATATGAAGGAGATTAAAGTCATAAAAGGCGATATAACCGCATTGGCGGTTGATGCGATAGTGAACGCCGCCAACAGGTCATTGCTCGGAGGCGGAGGTGTCGACGGCGCAATCCACCGTGCTGCCGGCCCCGAACTGTTGGCTGAATGTCGCACATTAAATGGTTGCGCAACCGGACAAAGCAAAATCACCGATGCCTATCGTCTTCCCTGCAAGAAGGTTATCCACACAGTGGGGCCGGTGTGGGGCGGAGGTAAGCGACATGAGGACGAATTGTTGGCATCGTGCTATAATACGGCCCTTGACCTGGCGATGGAGAATGGGTTGCACAGCATTGCGTTTCCGTGCATCAGCACCGGGGTCTATCATTTTCCGCAGGAAAGAGCCGCGGCGATAGCGGTCGACACCGTGAAGTCGCATCCTTATGATGGTGAGATTGTCTTCTGCTGTTTCCTGACCGAGGATTACGACCTCTACAACCACATCCTATCTTAGCGAATGTTACACACGTGGAGGTTATACGCCGACCGATTGATTCGATTTGCCGACACATGGCGGCAGGTAATGTTTTGCCCCTGACAAATCCATGATAGCGTAAAAAATGGCTGTTTGTGCAGCCTTAATGCCATCCTAAACTCATATTCTTAGAGATAAGCTGCTATGCAATCATTCAGCTCAGGGGAGCAGACGCTGCAGCAGGGTTGTGCCGTCGGGAGAGTAGGGAATGATGGCGGCGGCGATGATGATCAGT
>ERZ808049.428-NODE-428-length-22486-cov-3.912803_pt1 | contig 22486 bp, 26 predicted proteins | sample MGYA00380198_ERZ808049 | MGnify/ENA primary metagenome ERZ808049 (study PRJEB31490, sample SAMN06133414) | mouse gut metagenome | isolation source: Z2_2 | host: mice | place: China: Chengdu | collected 2015-05 ...
CCTCCATTTCGCCTGTCAGAATGAAGTGGGTGTATTCCTTTCGGTGTTCCTCAAGGTACACCACCAATTCGTAAAAATGCATCTCGTTGGCAATATACTGTACCATCGGCACATCAAACATATTGGTTCGTCCGGTTGCTCGGATGGCGAGTATCTGTTCCTTGATTTTATTCATCGGTGCAGACCTCCTTGCCCATAAGCAGTTCAGTGTAAATCTTGGTGTAGCGTTCACACTCGCTGCCCTCGGAACCCGCAATGGCTCTGAGGTAGAAGTCGGCAGCCTCTTTTCTGCTGTCCCAAACTTCCGTCTGACCGTAGCAGGTAATTTTCACGGCATCCAGTTTTCGACAAATATCGACACCGTACACTACATTCAAGCCGGAGCCGTTATCCCAACGAACCATGATGGAGGCGGTATCATCCACCCCTCGAACCGTACCCTTCGTACCAATGGGTGGTGCCTGCATATCTTCCATCTGCACCAGTTCCACACGGCAGCCTACAGGGTAGGCTTTGCGTACACGCTCGACTGTCTCTTTATTCGGAAATCTCATGCTTGGCACCTCCTTTGAAAGCACTGCTGCCGGAAAGGTTGCGGAGCAGAATTTTTCGCTCGGTCTTGTATTCGTTTCCGATAAAGCCGAGGCGGAGGAGAAAACAGCGAAATGCGTATTTCTCGTTGTCCACCGCTTTTTCCGTAGCGTTGATACGTTTCTGATTTTTACTCATTTCGCAAAGGGCAGCAATGAAGTGGCTGTAAGCCTTGACCTCATCAGCATCCAACCCACCTTCGAACCAAGGAAAGGAAACCCTGTCCTCGCCGATTTCGATTGGTGTTGCCGGGATGCCCAAAGCCTTTTTAATAAGACCGCCCTTGGCATCCAGAAGGTTTGTAAGGTTACCGACCGCAACCTTATCAAGGGGAATCGCCACCGTAAGCCCCACTGTTTCGCTCTGTGGCTCGGCAGAAGGTTCTTCGGTTAATTCCTCGGCTCTTTTTTCAAGCCAAGTTTCCGCCATTTCTGCGGGAGCTGCGACAAAGCCTTTGTCAGCAAGGTCTTCAAGCAACTGCTCGATTTCCTCGCTGTCGGCTCTGTCATCAAACTCCACCGTGCCGTCCTTTGTTACCGTGAAATAATCCACCTCGTAGTTCATGCTTGGCATCCCCATGTATTTTGCCTTTACACCCAGGATTTCTGCCATTGCAGTAACCAGTGCCTTTTGGTCACTTCCTGTTACTTGAAATTCAATTCTCATTGTGAGTACCTCCTTGATTTTCGGTACTACATATATCACTCTAAAGGCTCAAAATAGCAAGTAATATGTGCAAAATACAGGGGAGAAAGTTTGTAGATTTACACCCCGTCATTTTGTGTATAGTACACGATACCAGTCAGCACATAAACCACATTGGGCAGTGCCACACCGTTGCCCCACATCTTATACTCCGCCGAATCGGAATGAGGGTTCTGAAGCCACTTGAATATCTGCTTCCGTGTTTTCGGTTTGCTTGATGTTCCCACAATCTTACGATGTGTTTCAAAGATTTCTGCCCACCGTGTGAGTTCCTCTTCAGAAGGAAATTTCTCACCAAGGTCAGCACACCACCAATCCGGAAATCCCTGGAGCCTTGCACATTCCGTAGGTGTTAACCTGCGGACAATGTATTCCAGATCCGCATCGGTGTCATTGACCAACGGAGGGTCTTTGTAATCTGTAGCTACTAAAGTGTTGGCAAGTTCCTCCTCCGCAGAGGTAAAGAACGATGCCTTGCTACTTGAGTAGGTGGGAACGGCAACCGCATCGGGTCCCGTGGCCTTCAGCGTGGAATTGACACCTTCATCACTGATGCCCATGTTCCTTGCAAAATTCTGACCGCAGTTATAGCTTTCACGGTCAATGGCATAGACAACGGCGTGGCGGTCTACGGTGTTCAAGGTGTACATGACATCACTTTCGGCATAGCCGTTACCGTGGTGGGAAGGACGGGAGCCGTTGCCTTCCACAATGGCAATGCCGCCCTGATTACAGGTAGGATTCCCACCATTGCCGTCAAGGGTTCGGGAAGTGTCTGCTTTATAAAATCCGCTGTTTGGATTTGCAGACTTCATTGCATTGCTGTCCTTGGAGCAGACACCGAAAGCAGTCGGCTCTACCACAAACGGCTGATTGTTTCCGCCTGTGCCGTAGGTTGCCGCCACGGTCTGTGCCACATCAAGAGGACCCACATAACGGGTATCCTGCGAGTGATTTTCATATACGGTTGCAGGAACGACTCCCGCTCGAAGCGCCGGAGATTTTTCTGCCTCATAACCGATGCCACGGCTGTCGGCAGAGTGTTCCGTGCAAAATCCCGCAGACTCCATAACACAGGGCGGATGATGCGCCTCGGCACGAAGGGTGCAGGTCACATCATCGGTGACATCCATACGGCTGCCACCCTGGTCGTTTAAGACGATACCTGTCGCAGGAGTGCTTTCTTCAGAAGTTCCGGCAGTTCTTTTCCACGGGCATCGGCTCGCCTTAAGATTCCCAAACAGGCCTTCTGACTCAAATAATATTTTTCCGGCACACCCACCATTAAAATCTGCGACAAGATAGATACGTCTTCTTCTCTGGGGAACTCCCCAATACTGCGCGTCAACGCATCTCCATGCGATACTGAAACCGTCTCCCAACAGTTCTCCTGCTCCTGTCCATTTTCCTTTTGGAGGACAAGGCACAGCATAGTCGCCTTTGACGGATGCGACTGCTTCAATGACGGCTTTGAAGTCATCTCCTGCGTTTGAGGAGAAGGCGCCGGGGACATTTTCCCACACGATGTATCTTGGATATTCGCCATTGGTTTTACACCTCATTTCTTTTACGATTCGGATTGCTTCGTAGAACAGGCAGGAGCGTTCTCCATCCAGACCGCTGCGTTTTCCCGCAACGCTCATATCCTGGCAGGGAGAACCGAAAGTGATGATATCCACGGGTTCAATTTCCGCACCATTGATGGCAGAAATATCTCCGAGGTGTTTCATCTGCGGGATACGCTTGCTTGTTACACGAATAGGAAAAGGCTCAACTTCCGATGCCCACAAAGGGGTAATACCGGAAATCAAGCCTCCCAAAGGAAATCCCCCGGAGCCATCGAAAAGGCTGCCGAGGGTCATAGGTTTTTTATTCATCTGCGCCAACCTCCTTCACAAGGTCGGCATACGGTATCTGCACACCGTTACGGATAACAAACACACCGTCTGCATCACCCGTATCTTCTACATATCTGCGGAGGATAACCGATGCGTACTTTTCATCCAACTCCATCGTATGGCAGATGCGATTGGTTCTTTCGCAAGCCATCAGCGTGGAACCACTGCCACCAAAGGTATCGACCACGATGGAATTCTCACAACTGGAATTGCCGATGGGATATGCCAGAAGGTCGAGAGGCTTGGAAGTCGGATGGTTTTTATTTTTCTTCGGCTTATCGAAGTTCCAGATGGTGGTCTGGTTTCTGCCTGCATTCTTGCTCCAGTAGTGCTTGCCGTTCTGAAGGAAACCATAAAGCACAGGTTCGTGCTGCCACTGATAATCACTTCTTCCAAGCACCAGGGAGTTTTTTACCCAAATGCAGCAGCCGGAAAGGTGAAAGCCTGCATCGATAAATGCCTTACGAAAATTCAAGCCTTCCGTGTCGGCATGGAACACGTAAGCGGCACCGCCTTTTTCCAGGTGGGCAGCCATGTTCTGAAATGCCGAAAGCAAAAATTCATAAAACTTCTCGCTTGCCATCTTATCGTTTTTAATGGACAGACCATCGGAACTTTCAAAGGCAACATTATACGGAGGGTCGGTCAGCACAAGGTTGGCTTTCTTACCGTCCATCAGCGTAGCAACATCATCGGGATTTGTGGCATCACCGCACATCAGTCTGTGCCTTCCAACCGTCCACACATCGCCACGCTCCACAAAGGCAGCCTTTTCCAGAGCATCGTTCAAATCAAAATCGTCCTCTTCCACATCGGATTTATCATCTCCTGCAAAGAGGTCTGCGATTTCATCATCGTCAAAGCCTGCAAGACCGATATCAAAATCCATGCCCCGCAAGGACTCGATTCGATTTTCAGCATTTCCTCATCCCATCCTGCATCAAGTGCCATACGGTTGTCGGCAAGGATGTATGCTTTCTTCTGTGCCTCGGTAAGGTAGTCCACAAAAACACAAGGCACCTCATCGATGCCTTCTTCCTTGGCAGCCATCACACGTCCGTGTCCGGCAATGATGCCGTAATCCTTATCGATAATGACAGGATTGATAAAGCCGAACTCTCGGAGCGAAGAACGGAGCTTCATAATCTGCTCCGGAGAATGGGTACGGGCGTTATTTACATACGGCACCAATTTTGTAATGGAAACAAGTTCCATCTGCGTTGTTGTTCTTCCCATAGCACCCTCCTTAATACAGCCCCCATTCAGCGAACTTTTCAAAACCGCCGAGGCTCTGAATGTACTGACGGGCAATGTCTACGATTTCCGCATAAGGTTTGCCATTAATGGCATCATCTCCGATGGTACAGCAAAGCTGCACAGGTTCCTTGGTTTTCTGCGCCTTAAGGAACGCATAGATATTTACAGACACATCTGCCTTGGATAAGTCCTTACCGTGCAGACCGCCACCTGTAACGGAATCAGCCATATCAGAACCGAGTTTACGGTTGGTTGCTCCCGTATCCACATCCGTGCCGCCAGTCCAATCACCGAGAGGATTGATTTCCGCGCCGGAATACAGCATCTTCAAATCGGCTGTTTCTACATTACTCTGACAGATGATCAGGCGAACACCGTCCATAATGTACTTTCCGTCATGAGGGCATCTGCCGTAAATGTCACGGGCAATGCGGGAAAGTTCCTGCTGTTCCTGCGTCAGAGGCATACCTTTGAAGATTCCGTTATCCCCACAACGCACACCGTCCTTCTGATTATCCGAGAGGCGTTTATTCTGGGGAACGGTAACGATGTCCGTATCCATCATACCCGCGATGCGATGCACGGCACTGATGATTTCTGCTTTATCCAAATCCGCTGTGGTTTCAAGAATGGCATGGCACACACCATGACCGACTAAGACCTCCACGGCATTTTAGGATTTTCTTCTTTTGCATAAGCCAGATCCACAATGGCTCCTGCGATTCTGTCTGCCACCTTGTCCGGATGGCTCGGATTTACTTTTTCAATCATGATTAGAACCCCTTTCGTTGGTGCAATAGTCGTTCCAGGTCATCATTCGGATTGGTACCGGAGAAGTCCACGGAACAGTTTTCTTTTACGATTTGCATGATGTTGTCCCACTGCCTTGAGGCTTGGTTCATATAGTTGATGCCGATATTGATAAACGGGGAGGTGACAGGCTTTCCGGTTGTGGGATGCTTTGATAAGAACCCCAGCTCATTTGTCATCTCCTCGCATTGCAGCCAACGGGCAACGCACATGGCATAGCGTTCAATGGTCTGTGGGGACACATAACCCGCACAGCCGATGGAATTGAGCCAGTTCCATGTATCCTCATAAATCTGCTTTGCTCTCAGTTCCGTACCATCACGCTGCTTTGCACTGAGCAGTTCATTTGGTTTCGGCATCTGGATACCCTCCACATCGGGGATATCCAACATCGTAAGTTTGCGACCGCCAGGGTTGCCGTTCTGAGCCTTTTCTAAATTTGACTTTGGCTTACGACCTGCACCTGGACGTTTTCCGCCACGACCGCCTGTGTTATTCGATTTTGTTGGCACATTTCTCACCGCCTTCCTGTCTGCGGGCCTTATTACCATTTTGAATACGCAATTTTTTCACACGAAACCCCACGCCCGTTGCACGGGATACTGGTCCCGGAGATTTTGACCGCCCCTACCGGGGTCAGTGATTATGCCAACGGTCGCCGCTTTCTGCGTGTATCTTTGCATGACACGGCTTGCATAGAGCAATCAGATTCTCTCTTGCGTGAGTTCCACCCTGTGACAACGGCAGCTTGTGGTGTATCTCTTCGGTCGGTACATACTTACCTTCCTTAAGACACCTCTCACACAGCGGGTGGGCAGCCGCATAGGAATCCCTTATCCTTTTCCACGCTCTGCCGTAGCGTTTACGCACGGCGGGGTCACGGTCATATGTTTCGTAGCGTTTGTTTTCCTGCTTTTCATGTTCCTCACAGAACCTCCCGTCCGTTAGGTTGGGACAGCCGGGGAAAGAACAGGGACGCTTTGGTCTTCTTGGCACTTGTTTCACCTCCTCGGGGCATAAGAAAAGCCCTGAAGGATTGCTCCCTCAAGGCTTACTTCATTCTGCTTTTCGCTGATTATATAATACCACGTCCAAAGGTGTGCCTTATAGTGGACTTTAGTGGACTTTACTATCCTCTTTATAATTTTCCGCTAAAATTACATCCACGGCTCTCAGAGCCTTACGATGAAGTTTCAACGTCCAACTGACAGAACAGTTCAAATCCAGGGCGATATCATCCCAGCTTTCATAACAAAGGTAGCGTTTTTCCAACAACAGCTTGTATTCATCATTTTCCACCTTGCGAATTGTCATAAGGGCATCCACCTTTAGTTGAAGCAGTGCTGCCAACTCATGTTCCAGTTCATGTTCAATGTCAATCATTTTTCCTATAGCATCTGCCATAGGAGAACGACTTGGACTCGGATTTCTTGGCATACCAGTCATATTGGGCGAACAGTTTGTGGCAATCTCACGGAGTGCCTCAATCTGACGCTGTTTGCTTACTATTTTTTGGTCTAAGTGATACGCTTGCTGTAAATATTCTTTTGCCGTCATTCTGAAAGCACCTCCCTCTGCAACATAGCCATCAATTTTTCTCCATCCACGGAAGTAAGAGCCTCGTACCATCCAGAACGGAAAAAACGCTCACATTCGGCTTTCATCTGAAGTGCAGCATCGTTACGGGGACTGCGTTTCAAATCTTTCAAAGCCTTTCTGTAATCCTTGGCTGCAAGTTCTACGATTGCATTGGCGAGGTTTTCATACGGACTTATCATGCTGAACCTCACGCTGTTTTTTATTGTTTTTCAGGCGGCGTTTTTCACGCTTCCTGTCACGGCTCTTTTTCTTTTTGCGTTCCTCACGCATGATATTGCCGATGGCGGCATCCTCAGTAGGGTTTCTGTACGCTTTAAGCATAATCTGCACCTCCGAATTTTTCTTTCCCTCGGGTTGGCTCAGATTGTCGATTTTTGTCGAAAGGTTTTCATAGATTGGCTTTTACCGCATCTATCAGAGACTGCTGTGTGCTGTCTTTTTCGGATAAGGCTTTTAAGATGCGTTCATCAATGGTGTTTTCAGCTATGATGTGCTGAATCACCACAGTTTCGGAAGATTGCCCCTGTCTCCATAGACGGGCGTTGGTCTGCTGATACAATTCCAAAGACCAGGTCAACCCGAACCACACGATTGTCGAGCCACCATTTTGGAGGTTCAGACCGTGTCCGGCAGAAGCAGGATGAATCAGTGCCACGGGATAATCACCGTTGTTCCATCTGCGGATGCTGCTGTCTGTGTCCAACCTTGCAAATGGAATGTGTCGGTCATTCAACCTTTCAGTAATGCGTTCAAGGTCATGCTTAAACCAGTACGCTACAAGCAGAGGCTTGCCGTTTGCTGCCTCGATGATATCCTCCAAGGCATCCAACTTTTGGTCATGGAGTTTTATGATGCTCTCATCATCGGAATAAACTGCACCGTTGGCCATCTGCGAAAGTTTCCCGGTAAGGGATGCTGCGTTAGCAGCCGTAACCTCTCCATCGGGCAGGGACAACACCAGATCTCGCTTTAACTCCTCGTATCGCTGGCGTTCTTCTTCCGACAAATGAACCATGTACTGGCTATTGACCAACTCCGGCATTTTCAAGTGGTCTGTGGATTTCATCGAAATGGTAATGTCGGAGATTTTATCGTAGATGGCATCTTCGGCCCCAGGCAAAGGCTTATAGGAAAAGATAATCTGTCCGTTTCGTTTGTCCGGGGTGAAGTATGCGTTACGGTACTGTCCGATGAACCTTCCCAGGCGTTCTCCCATATCCAGCAACTTGAACTCTGCAAACAAATCCATAAGACCGTTACTGGAAGGAGTACCTGTCAGACCAACAATGCGTTTTACGCGGGGTCTCACTTTCATCAATGCCTTGAAGCGTTTTGACTGGTGGTTCTTGAAGGAGGACAGTTCATCCACAACCACCATATCGTAATCAAGAGGAAATCCACTGTCCTCTACAAGTCACTGCACATTTTCACGGTTGATGATGTAAATATCCGCCTGTTTTGCAAGGGCAGCTTTACGCTCACTTGGCGAACCTACTGCTACGGAATACTGCAGGTCGGACAAATGGTCCCATTTATGAATTTCATCCGGCCATGTAGTTCTTGCCACGCGCAAGGAGCCAATGATAAGAACCTTATGGACATCGAAGCTGTCAAAAAGCAGGTTATTAATAGCGGTCAGCGTGATACTCGTTTTGCCAAGACCCATCGAAAGCAGAATCGCAGAAATAGGATGGTTTTCAATGTATCCGACTGCATAGCTTTGATAATCATGCGGATTGTATTGCATCCAAAATCCCTCCAATCTGCTGTGGGTCATCCAGGACAAATACCAGGAAGCCTAATTTTTGAAGTACACGGTGCCTTGCCAACTGTAACGGTCTCGGCTGTTCACCCGGCGCCTTTACCTCCACAAAGCCTATTTTCATATCCGGCAACAGCACGATACGGTCGGGCATACCATCGCAACCGGGACAGACCCACTTGGGACAGATGCCGCCACGCTTTTTTATTGCTGTAATCAATTTTCTTTCTATCAGAACTTCTCTCATTGTGTTTCCTCCCAATCTATCAGTTCAAAGACCACCTGTTTGGCCTCCTCCAAAGTTTCAATGCGGCGGTTCTTCCACCATTGATACTGGTCTGTGTCGATTCGGATTTTATAAAAATCTCTGCCACGGAATTCTTCACGCTCAACGAATACGAAACGGTGCTTGTATTTTACAGACCATTTATTTTCGCTGTTTTCAGTCCATACTTTTTTGCGGAAATTTGCCCTTCGACTGCTTTTTCTCTTAGCTGCATCATCACGTTCTCTTGCAGCAATCAAGTCACCTTCCATATATCCGGCACAGACGCAACCGACCTGTAACACCCCATCGTAATCTGCGTGTGCCATCACATGAATGAATCTGACACGGTCACAGCCACATAATTCACAAATAAAGTCAGCGGTCTCACCATCTTCAACTTCCACGCAGCTCCAGTTCTCAAGAGGTGCGCCAAGTTCACGGAGCCGCTTATGACATTTACGCAGGTACTTCTCATCATATTGACCTTTCATTTGCACACCGTCCTTTCTGACTTCCGGTAACAAGCAACGAGTGGAAACAATGCTCCCTATAATTCCTACGCGGGTGTTTAAGGGTTGCTTTTGTAGTGTTTTTATTGATTTTGAATATAAAGGAAATAGTTGTTACCATCGTTGCTTGTACCTCAAAAGTCCTTTATTTATCAGCGTTTTCAGGCAGGCAACAGATTCTTTCATAAAGGCGTTGCTTACCATAAGGAGAACTCTTACGAACCTTAGTCGTTCGTTGCCAACCGTCAATCTGTGTCATAAGGGCAGCTATCGCATAGGAGTCCGCAGGCTTCAAATCAGAAAGGCTGCGCCCGAAACATTCGCACCAAATTTCCGCATTGCTTACCGTGTTTCTGCGCACCGTACCCTTAACGCTTGTGGGCGCATCCTTTTCAGATAGATAGTTCCTTCTGGCATAGGTATCCATCACATCCCAATTTTCAGGAAGAAGGGTGTCGAGGTATTCTTCAACCATGCCCTGGCGCTCATCCACTTCCATAGCTTCACGCTGTACTTCCTCGGCGGCAGAAATCATATCGCCTTCAAGGTACAGCTTTTCACCGTTTTCGTAGTAATGCTTGGCTTCCGCCCAAATCTGGTCACGGTCTTCTTTTGTAAAATGCCAGGTCTTTTTCTGTTCCATCTGATTCAGCTTCACAACCCAAAAACGGCGGTTGCCCGTAATATCACGGAGATATCCACGCTCACCGTTGACGGAGGCAATGATGATACACTGTCTCGGATGGCTTTCCACGGTCTTGCCGTAGCTTGGACGGTATTTATCATCAGAAGTGGACAGGAAGGCTTTGACCTTTTCAATGTCTGCCTTTTTCATACCCGCCAACTCGGCAATCTCCATAATCCAGAAGCCCTGCAGTTTTTCTGCGCCGGACTTGTCGTTCATGTCAGTAAGGGACAGGGTCTCGGAATAATACTCGTCACCGACCAGGTCTTTGAACAAGGTGCTCTTGCCGATACCCTGGATACCATCAAGCACCAAAACGCTGTCGAATTTTGTACCGGGTTTGTAGATGCGGGCGACTGCTGCCACAAAGGTTTTTCTCGTAACCGTTCTGACATAGTCGGTATCATCGGCGGAAAGGTATCTGATGAGGATATCATCGATACGCTTTTTGCCGTCCCACGCAGGCAGGCTGTCGAGATAATCACGGACGGGATGAAAACGGCGGTCATCAGCCACTTTGGTAAAGCTGACTTCATGGTTTCTGCTTGAAAAAGGAACATAGCGGACATCAATCAGTGCCTTAAGCTGTGCCGTATCCGCATCACGCCAGAACTTGTTGTCCTTCGGTCTGTCCCAAGGCAACGGACCCGTCACCTGGATGCGGTTTGCCATTTCGTTATAGGCGAAGTTGGCATAATCGGGGTCATTGTTCAGAATGAGCATTTCATTCCATACGGAATTTTCAAGCACATTACTGCGAGGCTGATATTTGAGCAGTGACTCCCAATTTTCCGTACTTTCAAAATCTCTGTCGGCCTTTTCCTTACGCTCTGCTGCAATCTGCATTTTGACCTTATCAAGGGACATGGCAAACTCGCACATTGCGTTGAAAGATTTTTTCTCTTCCAGATCACCGAAACGGTGGACCCTTATAAGGTCAAATCCATTCAGCAACATTCCGCAGGCCGGGTCTGAAGTATGGTGGCTGTAAGCGAACACATTATCGTAGATGACTACACCCGCAACGGAGTCTGCCTCCAGATAGTCATATCGGGAATCGGTAGCGGTCGGAGCGTATACATCAGAAAGGAACTCATCGATTACTTCCTGGATGGTCGGATAAGCACGGCAGAACACGCCAACGGTACCTTCCTTTTCCAAAGGATTCTTCTGGGCCTTGGTTTCCTTTTTGATGACCTCGGACTGACGGCTGGAAGTAGGCCACTGCGAAATATCGCGCCAATCTTCATACATATCCAGGTACTTATCTACATCGAGGGACTGACCGACATTATCATCAAATACGAACTCGCCGTTGGAAGGACAGGATGTCCAATACATCATGCGGTTCGACTGATAGGTGGAATCGTCAAAGTAATCCATGCCGATTTGCTTTGCCACCATACGGAGCATTGCCGGGTACTCATCTTCGCTGACCTCACGGGAAAGCAGGATGACCAGTCGGTATCTGGGATTGCCCGGTGTATGGCTATGGGTGGAGTAAATAAAATAGGTAAGGTCACCGAAGACCTCACGAACCGCACCACAGAAATCGAATCCCGCCGGAACATGGTCGGCATCCAGAAGACCTACCGTGCGAAACAGCACATTGCCGTTCTTGCGGATACCGCCTTTCAGCCAACCACCGACGAGACCGCCGATATCTTTCAGATTGCTGTGCTGCTCTTTAGGTAGTTTCGGATATTCTTCGGCAGTTTCAGATGTACGCACTGGATTTTTGTTGCGGTCGGAGATGTACTGCCAATCTATCTCCTGGTTCTTATATTTCTTGTCTGTTCTACGGTTACATACCGCAATCTTCACTTTCATGGGGTTACCTCCTTAAGCATTGTGATATTTTTCTGCATTCGCCGATAAAGCGTGTTCGTTCTTTTGAACTCGGATGTAAAATTCCGGCACTCCCTGGAATGGGGTGGATGGTCAGCCGCTGCATTTGCATACATTTTGCATAGAGCCTCATAGCCGTCTGCCAACTCTGTCAGTTCATGGAGCAGAGCCGTTTTGGTCTCTTCGCTGCACCATTTCCGAATCAGCGGAAACAGAATTTTTGCTTTCTTCTGTGTGCAGGGGAAGAAGGCTTCGATGTTAAGTTCTAAATAACCACGGTCATGGTCAATCCGCAGCACATCCACAAGCACCCCTCCTTAAAATCTGTCATCTATAAATCCTCCTTGCCAAACAGGCGATAAATTCACAGGAAAAAAAGCCTCCCGTGGCGAGCAGGGAGAATACTCCCTACTTATTAGCCACAGGAGGCAACAAAACTTGAGGATTTTTCTAATCTTTTTTATAAAAAAGTGTTTCATAGCCGTCTGCCCGCAAAAGCAGCCCTTCTGCCCAGGGTGGGACACGTCCCATCTGCTCACTGAGGACTTCTTCCGACATACGCATATCGGCTTCGACAATAATTTCATCGTGGATGTGTGCCACAATCGAACAATGACGCAGCGTTTTCATAGAGTGCGCCAACAGGTCACGGCTATATGCTTGGACAATGTTCTCCACGAATTTGGGACCGTAACTTTCGATTCGTTCCCATTTCTTCGTGCCGCCGATACCTTCATAAGTTACAGACTCGCCGCCGAAACGGTTCTCTCCCATACGAGGTTTCACATACGAAAGCTGTCTGCCGGAGGGGAGCAAGATAAATAGCATCCCGCTTTGGTAGCGGAATTGGATACCGTTGGTCTCCGTGGGCACTCGTTCCTTAACAGTCTTTTTTACACAGCGGTCAACGTCCCACCAAAACTTCACGATATTAGGATTGGACTGCCTCCACGCATCTACCAGGGGTTGGAGTTCTTCCTCCGCAAGTCCCATATCCAAGGCTCCCATAGCTTTCAACGCACCCACGGAGCCGCCGTAACCGAGAGCCAGTTCCGCAATTTTGCCTTTCTGACGCAGATGGCTGTTTATACCATGCTTTTCCACGGGAACATGGAACATCTGCGAGGCAGATGCACAATAAATATCCTTTCCCTGGGCAAAGACCTCCGTGCGCCATGATTCATTGGCAAGATGGGACAGAACCCTCGCCTCAACAGCGGAGAAGTCGCTAACAATGAATTTACATCCGGTTTTCGGTACAAAGGCTGTACGAATCAGTTCTGACAATACTTCCGGTACGGAATCGTAGAGCAATTCCACCGTTTCAAATTCTCCGTTCCTTACGAGGTCTCGTGCCACATCCAGATCCGGCATCGAATTTCTATAAAGGTTCTGTAACTGTATAATGCGTCCTGCCCAGCGCCCACTGCGGTTTGCTCCATAAAATTGGAACATACCTCTCGCACGGTTATCGGAGCAGGCGGCTTTTTGCATTGCCTGGTATTTTTTCACGGATGACTTGGCAAGCTGCTGACGAATGGAAACCACCTCTTTCAGATGTTCCGGTGCAGTTTTCAAGACATCCGCAACTTCCTTTTTGCCAAGGCTCTCCATTTCCAATCCATTTTCAAGCAGCCATTGTTTCATCTGTATCACGGAGTTGGGATTATCCAGTTCCGTCAGTCTTTTCATTTTATCGGTCAGCACCTCTTTGGAACGCTCATCCATAGCAATCGCCTGTTCCACCAGTGTCATATCCAAAGCAATGCCACGGTCATTGATTTCCTGGTCGATGTGATATTCTTCCCACACAAAATCCGGCACAGGATATTTTTGCAGCTTTGACTGTATCTGCATTTCGGTCTCCACGTCACGGACGTTGTATGCTTTGAAGCGTTCCCACTTTTCGGCATCGTGGAAGTATAGGTTGCGTGTACGGCCGCCGTTTGCCTTTGTAGGTTTGCACGGCACACAGAAATAACGGATGAGGTCTTTGCCCTCGGATAGCTTCTGTTTCTCCAAACCAAGCACGGCACCGACTCCTTCAAGGGATAACGGCAATCCCAAGTAGGCAGACCATATCATGGAGCATTTCCACGATTCAGGATTAAGGTAGTGGGCACATTCCTGGGACAGCGGATGATTATCATGGAATGGGTCAAGACTAATGCCCTGATCAGAAAGATAACAGGACAGGCAGACCCTCTCAAAGGCAGCATTGAATGCCCATTTTGTAACATTATCATCGGTGAGGGCATCAAGCACATCTGCAGGGATGCTTTCCCCAGCAGCAAGGTCTACTACAACCACTTCGCCGCCATCCACGCTGTAACCGAACAGCACAATTTCAAAATCATCTGCTTCGGCATACTTATAAACCCCGCATTTATTCAGGTCGATGCTGCTATAGGTTTCAATATCAATTTCTAAATTTTTCATGGCATCTCCTTCTTGGTAAAAGAGGCACGACCCATTATCGAGCCGTGCCTCCCACATAATACGGGTTACTGCTTATGCGAGGAAATCTTCCTCTTCATCTGTTGCAAAGTCATCCGCAGCACGGCTCTTGCCGCCGAGAGGCTCACCATCACGAATCTTCTGAAGATTGTTCAAGCCACAGGCGATGCCCTTATTACCGTTGGAATTAAAGGCATAGAAATTGATGCTGGCACGGCCATACACACCGCTGTAAACTTCGCTGCGGTCGATGATTTCCTGGCGGTCTGCATCCACAATACCAGGAGCGGATGCACTGTTGGCGTTTACGAAGTAGCAGCCTGCATACTCAGGAGCATCCGGACGCTCCAAATCTCCGTCACGAAGAGGGGTCTTAAGTACGCTGAGAGGAGGTACGGACTTGCCGTTGCCCTTGAGCTTACCTTCGCCTTCCTTGTAGGCAGCCTCGATAGCAGCCTTAATCTTGTTGACAGTTATAGTGTCGGACTTGGGGATGATGAGGCTGACGCTGTACTTAGGTGCGCCGCCGTTGATGGATTTTGCTTCCCACACATTTGCATAAGACCAGCGAGTGTTGGGACCGGTGATGACCTTCATAGGGTTAGAAATCTTGTTTGACATAATAGTTGTCCTCCTTATTCTTCAATAAAATCTTGTTTTGCTGTATTCATAGCCGGACGCTTATCCGACATGGGAACGAGTACAGGTTTGCCTTAAGGCTTTTCAATCAGCCCACGGCTTTCGATAATCTCGGCAAACTTCTTTTTGCCAAGTGCTGCTGTCATTGCGGTAATGCCCAGAAGCTTTTCTTCATATGGGTTATATCCGGCATCCAGTACAGCCTTTGCCACGGCATCATCACTGACATAGCGTCTGACACTGCGACCTTCACAGAGTTTCCAACCGGGCCACTCCTGTCCGTTGATGGCTTTACGGAGAGCGTATTCCTTTATATCTGCTGCCCAAGCCGCCAGTTCATCAACCTTGCCGAGAATTTCTGCGATTTCGACATCCTCCAAAAGAGGCGGCTCCTGAAACTCATACTTGGCAATTTCCAAATTGGCGGCAGCTCTCTTTCTGCATTCAGATTTTGCTTTGCAGAAACGGCACCAATCTCCACATTGGAATTCGCCCTCGCCGTCATAGGCCAGCTTTGCCTTATACGTCAAATCGTTGTGCGCCCATTCCATGAGACTGTCCTTATCCATCACGCAGACACTGACGTTGTTTTTTCTCGGCTGATAGATGCTCATGCGGACTTCTGTGATATCGTAGATGCCATCGAAAATTTCAAGGGCACCGAGTGCGTAAAGCATCATCTGTGGGTTGGCTTCGGCGGAAACTTCCACGCCCTTGCCGTGCTTATAGTCCACAATGTTCATCATGCCGTCTGCGATAATGATGCAGTCTGCCGTACCGAACCCTTCTTTGACCCAACGGCTGAAATCAACGCGCTGTTCAATCATAACCACCGGGTCGGTGCAGGTCTGCTTTGCCTGTTCCAGGAGTTCAAGCACATAATCGGCATAGCCGTTTGCACAGTCTTCCATTTCGGCGTTATACCAGGAGAGGTCTTCCACAGGGTCTTTGGTTTTCATACCGAGTGCCTGTTTCAGACGGCTTTCGCAAAGGGTATGTGCGTCAGTACCCTCCGCAGCGTAATCGCTGCCTTTGTCCTCATAGCCTTCGCACAGGCGAGCCGAAGGTGGACAGTGTAACCATCTGTCCGCAGAAGATGCGGACAATAATGCGTGTTTTCCCATTACAATCCCTCCACATCTTCAAGCAGTGCCTTATACTTGGCCGGGTCAATATCCGACAGTTTGTCTGCACCGTGCTTGATAAGCAGTTCCTTAACCTGGGTCGTCTTGCCGCTTCTGGACTTTCCTGCAAGCACCGCACGAATCTCTGCGAGGGTCGGTTGCTTTTCTTCCGCAGGAATTTCCTTTTTCGGTGCCGGAACGGCTGCATTTTCCGCCTGCTGAAGTTTTGGCTGTTCATCCATTCCGATGGCTTTTACAAGCACCTTCAAGGTCTCGGCAAGGTGCTGAAGACTTTCCGCCACATTGCACACGTCATCAATTACATCAAGCATCAACTTAACACGACTCATTTACATTTCCTCCTTCCTTGGATTCGCAGATGGCGATTTCGTCTACTGTGTCACCGGGAACGAGGATTGTGATTTTCTGCTTTGAACCGAAGAGGAAACGCAGGAATCTCTCCCTTACACCGATGGTGCGGCAGGCTACAATGCCGTCTGCCTGGGGTTTCTTTGAAACACTGATTTTCAAATTATGCTTCATTTGTCATGGCTCCTTTCCGAGGGTGTTTTGTGCTACCCTCTACTTAAAAGCCACGGGAGAGGCGAAAACTTGAGGATGTCGGGAATATTTTTTTGAAATTTTTCTCTGCGGTCTCAAGACGATGGGAAACCGCGCTGGGAGAGATGCCCAGACGGGCGGCATATTCCTGTTTCGGTACCTTATTAATATGTACTTCAATCAGCAGCTCGGCTTGGTCGGGTTTCAGATGTTTACGGAGCAAGGCGCATAGTGCCTCGTATTCATCCTGTGCATTACGTTTTTCCACATCGGTGCAGTCCGGGAACAGGTCAATGGTGTTTTCGGCAGGCTCGTCCGATTCCTCATCGGATACCTGGACAAATCCTTTTTTACCGTCCAGGCGTTTTGGTGCTGCCGTGCCGGAAGTGTGGCGGTCATGGCGATGCCAGTTGTTGTATTCCGGGCGATTGAACATTTCATCGAATCTGTCCTGGATGCGTTTCTCCATTTCGGAATTGGTGAGTCCTTCAGTGCTGCCGAGCGAGAGGGATACCCACATTTCGTCTCGGTCTACCTCCAGTTTCTGAAACTCGTTATTGTAGCGGATTTTGATTTTCATAGATTGTCCTTTCCGTCTGAGCGGAAAGACAGGTCTACACAGCTACACGAGGGCACCTTGTCCGAAAAAAAGAGCGCAACAAAGTAAGGCTACCCATGTGTCGCTCTGCCAGACTCCCATTTCGGGAGCCGTTGAAGCAGTATGTGTATCCCTTGCCTAATTGCGCACTCAGACAATCGATATGTATTTTTCACAGCCGTTAAGGTCGGCTGCTTACCTATAAGCGAAGAAACTCTCTCAATCGAACCCCTGATCCCCCCGTTTAGTTGCACTCAATCATGCTACTTTCAGGCTCACTAAACGAAAATTTGGAGTTTCGACATAAAAAATTTGCAAACGCTCGCTTAAACTTCTGGAATTTTGCAGAAATTTGTGTTATAATATAAGGTAGCTATATTGCATTTGCAGTCGATTCCTGCGAATGCAAGAAAAAAGCCCCAGGGGAGTTACCCTCTGAGACTAATCATAAGGACAGCAGTGTTAGGCTCAATAGTCACTGACACTCAATAGTGTCAACATCGTCAATAATGTCAATTTTTACGATAAAGGAGAAAACAATGGCCAATTTACTTAATATGCGCCTGTGCGGCGGCACCTTCCTTGTGCTGTTGTTTGAAGCACGAGGACAAAGAAGAGCCTCCCGAATGAGCGAAGGCAGACCTGGTGACGGAAAAAGCAATCCGGAGGTAATGGCGCGCCTGGTTCGTTCTGTGAATCCAGATTTTCAGATGCCTTCCGACCGCTCGTTTAATACATTTACTTCCGACTACAAACTTTGCAGAACTTCCGACACTCCTGCTGCCGGAATAACGGATGAACAAATTGTTCAGCGTTTTGACCACCAGGTAAAAACAAAATACTATGAATATCTCGGTTTATTCTATGGTCTTCTCGAAAATGCTATCAGTTGGGGAGTCAAAGGTCCTTGGCTCGTTGCTGCCCTTATTGATTTGATAGAAGCTGATTCCACCATTCCGAGTGATGCACTATTTTATGTAAGACCATACGGACAGCCTGTAAAGAAATCCGAACTCAGAAAGATTGAATGTATCTGCACGCCTTCTTTTTTACTTGGTGTTTGGCACTACATCATTACAAAAATTCGTGACAACACTGTGGGTGTGGATACCATTTCCCACTTTCTTGATGACTCCGGTGAAAGCCGCTCTGAAAGAAAATTCGTATCCAACATAGGTAGTCAGACTGTAGACAGCATAGAGGTATCTCTTCAGCCGCCAAAATGTGAAACCGAAAACTATCGTGACCCTGCACTTGAGAAAGCAATGAGAGATATCCCGCTTGCTTTTGTTTCTCCGGGTGTTGCCGCAGACGTAAGAAACATTCAGAACGGACAGATATTTGTAGAGTCAAAGCAGGTGTTTTATCTTGACGGTCAAGAACACGCCACGCCTCCTTCAAATGCAGGAGGTAGCTATGGTCTTCACGAACCCGATCTGTTGGATACATACCTTGAAAAAGCCACTGCTTTTTATTCCACTGTAAAAACACTGCTTTACTCCGAGGCGCCGCATCCTTTCAAGGATTTGTATGTGCCTAACGATATTAAAATAAAGTCATTAAACGAGTCCGTGAACGGCAAAGTAAAAGACAGACTGATTGAAGTTCTTGCCTGTGAATATTTCGGCAATATCATCATTCGCGGGACAGGCGGAATCGGCAAATCGATGATGATGAGGCATCTGTTTTTGTATTATGCTGAACGCTATAACGAGAAACATATTCTTCCGGTTCTTGTGCCGCTGAAGAATTTCACGGACATGGAATCCAATTTAGAGGATTTCATCTACAAGGCAGCATATGAATTTGACCACGATTTGAAATTTGCCGACTTCGAACCGTTGCTCAAAAGCGGAAAATGCCTGATTCTGCTTGATGGATTGGACGAAATCCCTCTGGCATACAGACACACATTTGAAAAGCACCTTGTGAGTTTTCTCAAGGCTTATCAGCACAACCACATTGTGCTTTCCTCCAGACCTACCTGCGAATTTATCCAGTTTGGGCATTTTCTCGTTTGCGAGATAGAACCCTTCAGCAAGGCTAAGGCCCTGGAACTTATTGATAAACTTGAATATCATGACCCCGTAGCAAAGGCAAAATTCCGTGAGGATTTGGATAGAAAACTCTACAGGTCTCATGAGCAGTTTGCAAGTAACCCACTGCTGCTGACCTACACCTCTTATGGTGAAGTTCCTGCCAAGAGGCACATTTTCTATGCCAAAGCATACGAAACAATGGCTCGACTGCACGATGCGTCAAAAGGCGCCTATGTTCGCCCAATGCACACGGGATTATCTCCGGAGGACTTTGCCGTTTATTTCGCCGAATTCTGTGCAAGAACATATAAGGCAGAAGTTTTGGAGTTCACGGCACAGAGTTTTGCGGAATGCATGAACAAGGTTATCACCCATCAAAGAATACCGACAAAGGCTACGGCTCGTGACTTCTTATTGGATTTGACGGACAACCTCTGCATCATGTATAAGGAAGGTGAAAAATATTACTTCATCCATCGTTCCTTCCAGGAGTATTTTAGTGCCGTATTCTTTTCCAATCAGATGGACGACCAGTTGGGGCGTATTGGAGATTTCTTTGAGCATCAAGCCAAGCGTATGCAGGGTGACCGAACCTTCGATATGCTCTACGATATGATACCCGACAGAATCGACCGCTATATCTTTCTTCCGTTCCTAAAAGACTTGTGGGCAAGATGCGATGCGGACAACGGTTACTGGACTTTCCTTGAAGAGATGTATCCTACGATATTTGCACAAGAAGGCGAAACGGGCGACTTTTATGAGAATGACCCGGAATCAAATCTTTTCAATTTCTTTGTAAACGAAACACTGCATAGGCATAATGGAGAACTCTACAATATTAAATGACCAGATGCTATCGACTATTGCGGACGCAAGGAATGGTGTTCTATTGAAACGAATCGCCATTACAAGAACGGAGTGGCTCACTGCTATACCGAAGTCATAGAATTTGACCGTGTAGACCCAGAATATATCGATATGCACGGCGAACCGGAAATTGAAGGTGTATCTTGGGAAATTCAGATATCAGAACTTCTGAGAAGACCCGACCGATTCCGTGAGTTAATTGCTTTCGTGGAGGACGATTCGTTCCCTCTCAAGAAAGAATATAATGAAATGCGAGAAATTACAGAAAGGATGGATAAGTCCATCAACAGCAAACCTTCTTCCGATGATTGGTTTGACGCTTTTTAAGGAGGATTGACATGAAAATCAGCTATAACAAACTTTGGAAAATGTTGATTGATAAAAATATGAAACGAAAAGATTTGATGGAAGTCGCAGGAATCAGTTCCGCCTCCGTTGCCAAATTGGGCAGAGGCGATAATATCCAGACTGATGTTCTTCTGCGCATCTGCGAGACCCTGGATTGTACCATCGAGGATATTTTAGAGACCATAAAGGAGTAACTGTCCGTTTTATGGTACACATAAGCTGATAGAATGTTACTATGGAAAAATATAAAATTCCCAAAACGGAGGTATTGATATGACCAGAACAATTACAGTGAAAGGCATCGGCAAAGTATCCGCAAGACCGGATTATGTTGTGCTCTCTATGACTTTGCAATCCAATCATATGGATTATGATAAAGCAATGGATATGGCGGCAAGCCACATCCAGCATTTAAACGAAACCCTCGCCGCTATCGGCTTTGAAAAGGGGTCGGTAAAAACTACGAATTTCAATGTTCATACGGATTATGACCGTGTGAAAGACCGCAACGGAAATTATAAGAGCGTTTTCAACGGTTATGAGGTAACCCATAATCTGAAACTCGCATTTGATTTTGATATGGGCAGACTGTCCCAGGCACTTGCAGCAATCGCAGGTTGCCTGTCCCATCCACAGTTGTCCGTGGCATTTACCGTCAAGGATGCCACTGCGATTAATGAGGAAATGCTCCGTTCCGCCACAGCCAACGCAAAAAGAAAAGCCGAAATCCTGTGCGAGGCTTCCGGCGTTACGATGGGTGATTTGATTGCGATTGACTACAATTGGGGCGAACTGGATATTTACTCTCACACCCGCTATGACTGTTGCGAGGACACCATGCCTCTGATGGCAAAATCTATAGATATTGACCCGGACGATATTGATGTCAGTGATACTGCCACCTTTGTTTGGGAAATCAAATAAGACAATCACTGACTAAGGAGCAATAGGTACAAACGATGCTGATGCTCCCGGAAAGAAGGTAAACCAATGAAAATCTATGACAACATACAAGAAATCGTAAAAGATGATATGGTTACGACCATTTCCAAGGGCAGCAAGGTTTCTATCGCAGCCGCTTGCTTTTCTATGTATGCGTATAAAGAGCTGAAGAAACAGCTTGATTCTGTTGACGAGTTCCGTTTCATTTTTACCTCTCCGACCTTTACAGCGGAGAAGGCTTCCAAAGCAAAGCGTGAATTCTATATTCCGCGTCTCTCCCGTGAGACCAGTTTGTACGGAACGGAATTTGAAATCAAACTGCGTAACGAAATGACACAGAAAGCCATCGCAAGAGAATGCGCCGATTGGATTCGCAAAAAAGCAACCTTCAAATCCAATGTTACCGGAGAAAATATGGGTGGCTTTATGACGGTTGACGCTCCTGCCGAGCAGGTTGCCTATATGCCGATGGGTGGTTTCACTACCGTGGATATCGGCTGTGAACGAGGAAACAACAGCTACAACATGGTCAACCGTATGGAGGCTCCGTTCTCCACACAGTATATGCAGTTATTTGAGACCCTCTGGAATGACAAAACCAAGATGCAGGATGTTACCGAAGAAATCATCGAAAGCATCAGCAGTGCCTACAACGAAAACGCGCCGGAATTCATCTACTTCATGACGCTGTATCATGTTTTCAGTGAATTCCTGGATGATATTTCTGAGGACGAGCTGCCGAATGAGGCTACCGGATTTAAGGAGAGCAAGATTTGGTCGATGCTGTATGACTTCCAGAAGGATGCCGTTCTCGCCATCATCAACAAACTGGAAAAATACAACGGCTGCATCCTGGCAGACAGCGTTGGTCTTGGTAAGACCTTCACAGCATTGGCAGTTGTGAAATACTATGAAAACCGAAACAAGTCTGTTCTCGTGCTTTGTCCCAAAAAGCTGGCTGAGAACTGGAATACAT
>ERZ808049.430-NODE-430-length-22366-cov-19.419759_pt1 | contig 22366 bp, 22 predicted proteins | sample MGYA00380198_ERZ808049 | MGnify/ENA primary metagenome ERZ808049 (study PRJEB31490, sample SAMN06133414) | mouse gut metagenome | isolation source: Z2_2 | host: mice | place: China: Chengdu | collected 2015-05 ...
CGACTACGTTTTTTGACATACCTTCTCGAAGAAATATCCTACGCAATTTGTATCACTTATTTTCCTACAATTCCTTAAAAAAATCAAGGCAGATTCATACAAGTCAACCATATCTACACAGATACAATATCCAATCGAATTGGAGCTGACAAATCCTGTGGTAAAACATATATTATATTCTCTATCACATTAAAATCAAGTATTTCTATTTGCAGTTGTTCATGACAAACCCAACATCCACTATTATCACAGACATGAATCATACTATGGTGGCAATGCTCACTCAAACCGTCTACTGCCAAAGCCAAATATCCAATTATATATTTATACAACTTTTCGTAATTAGAATTTGGCACTTTCAGTTGCAAAAAAATACTTTCTTTGGTTCCAATAGGAAGTATTAATGGCATGCAGTCAAAACTGTGCCTTTTTTGAAACTGTCTGCAGAGCAATTGAATATAAAGAGGAGTAACTTCTTTCGGAAGATTCTGTCGGAGAAATAGTTCGTCTTTCTCACGTAACGTTCTTTCTCTTTTCCGTAGCAATTGTTTTAACATGCAAATTGAGTCATGCTTTACTAGTTGTAATATCTGATAAACAAAAACATTTTTAATACGATCTCAGATAATATTCCTCTTCTTTGCAATTGTTTCAGACAAAACCATAACGCATGGGCTATCCTTCTACATGAAGGTAATAAATCAGCACATGAAAGTACAAAATTTTGTTGCTCCATGGCATAACAATGACTTAACAACATGCTTTTACCACTTCCAGAGGTACCTGTTAATAAAATTATCTTGCCATAATTTTCCTTGCAGCAATTTAGAAAGTTATTTAAATTGTCATTAACTTCAATATAGTTTTCCTCTGCTTTCCGGACTGCCTCATCAAGCATACACAGTTCTCGTTGAAATGGTGTGAGCAAAGCCTCTTGCCTCTGCACCTCAGCTATTCGAGATTGAATGACTTGCCTCAGAAAAATTTTGACTTTCTGAATATAATCATCTTCCGGCTGATAAAATAGCATATTTGAGTCTGTCAATGCTCCCATATAGTCTTTCAAGTGTGCTTGAAGAGCAACGGCCTGATTTGCAATATCGTCTGCCTCTTCTTTTATACAATATTCTGGTTCTTTTGTGCGTAATAACACAAAAACATGTTCCTTACTTTCTGGATGCGTAAAAAGACCTTTGTAAATTTCCTGTTCTGTTGCTGATAGCCCATAAATTTCATACCACTTGCTTTCCTCTGGAAAGTGTTTCCTTATCAGTGGAAATAATTCCTCTTTTAGCAAGGATTCTATAATTCTCCATTTGTTTTTATCCTTTTCTTCTTTACAAGAGCGCAAAATGTACGAAAGATTTACATCATTTTCATCCTGCAAATACCAATTTCTTAATAGGGAATCTGATGGAATTTCATCTGAAATTTTATCCCATACATATTTATTAATAATAAAAGGAAGCGGAATCCATCCATAATACAACCCGGCCAAAACTAAAAAATTGGGCTTTGGAGAAAGCATTTGACAACGAGCAATTTCATGATACAAAGTGCTCAAAAGCCACTCTCTGTTAAACCGATATTTTGCCCATAAATCTTTATAATTTTGTAAGTTTAAATAAGCACTTATACTTGTCACCGCAGCACCTAAAGCTGCAATGAATATCTTCACAAAAATTCCTCCATCTGCCAATACAGATGCTATTGGAATAACTCCACTGATTATAATAGAACCAGTTGTCCAACGAAGATATTGCATTTTATACGCCGCACTCTTTGTTCGATACTAGTACAGTGAAAATTAAGTTTTGGATAGTTTGACGCAGAATATTTTTTCTGAGAGTGCTGCTTCACAAACGCAGGCGTAGCGGTGGCTACGTCAAGGCTTGGGGAGTAGTGCCATCAGGAAAATAGGCAAGTCAAACTGCCAATTACTTAATATTCACTGTACTAGTCCATTTGTTTAATAACACATTCCTGAATATACCATCTCGTCTTTTCATTTGATATATCATTAATCTATTTTAAGAACACTTCATCTCATTCACTTGAATTTTGGTTGTTCAAATTATACAATCTCCCTATAAAAAACAAAACTAACTTTTACTTGTCATTATAAACATACTACCTAATATATAAATAAACAAGGGACAGAATTGACCACTATTCTTTAGGTCAATTTTGTCCCGTTCTTTACATTTAATATAAATCGCAAATCCCTATATAAATCATTTTATTACTTTGTATATCTTCATACAGAAATTCCAAAATCTCTACATAACATCATTTAGAATTTTTGTAAAAACCTGCACTCATAGTCACCTTTCATTTTACCTATTATTATATATCGTTTATATTCTTTTTAAAAGCCCAAAATTTATTTATCACAAAATTAAGTGGCACACTAACAAGTAAATTTATAATAGGAGCGATAAATTCAGAAACATGCATTACCTTTACCCAAAAAATCAAAAGAATACTATTTAAGAACAACCCCGTAAATGAATAAGAAATAAATGTTCTTATCAATGCCTTAAAAACAGAACGTTCTTCTCCTTCTTGCAAACTAAAAACAATCTTATTGTTCCAATAAAATGACCAAAGAACACTCAATACAAAAGCTATTACCTGTGCAACAAGATATCCACTATTTATCAAAATACCTATTTGTTGGAATAATAATAGACTAACTACATAGATAACATAAGAAATTATAGTATTGCTTAGTCCTACTATGCCAAACTTTACAAATTGCATAAAGTTTTGGTAAATTTTGTTAGTCAAATCCCGTTTGACTAATTTAAAAATCATATCTAATAATATATAAGCTATTTTCCCAATCACATTCCAAATTCGGTTACACATATTATTACACATAAATAATTCCTTTTTCAATTACTCAAAATTCACATGTGTCATAAACTAATATTATCTACTTTACTTTCGAAATATTAGTTTCCTTTAATCATTTCTGTATTTTCTACAATTAACGATGGCTGTATTGTAAATACAACTGTCATAGGAAACGCAAAAAACAACATTGCAAAATATCGTAATAATACCAATGGTAAAAACGCAGATATTATTGTATATCCCAATACAATTGCAACTGGCAAATATAGATATTTGCATCTTCTATATCCTATATAAAATACACAATTTAAAACAATGCAGAATTGAAATCCAATAGAAAAGAACATCGATATTATTGGAATTTTTTCAAAGGATATATATAATCCAATATTTTTATAGTACTCACGCACCTTTGGAAAATATAACATATGTGTTCCTGGTATTTCTGGTCTATTCGTATAATAGTAATCACATTCTCATATACTGAGATTCCTGCCTTTTTATAACCATCTATTATACTTGCTGGAAACCACATTTGTTATGTATTTTCTAAAATTGCTTTTGTATATGTTTTGTACCTATTTAACCCAAAATATTAAAAACTCTTTCAATCTACCATTAACTTTGGGTCTGGATTTTGTTCTATCAGCATTTTTTAGAATATATGTCATCCTATCTACATTCATATAAGAAAAAAGCTTTTCTTTTTCCTCATTAGTCCATGTTTCATTTTCATATAAATAAGCTCTAGTCAAAGGCTGTGAAAATAGCGATAACCAATTTCCTGCCGCTGCATCTATTTTGGGTTGACACTATCTAGTTAACAATATACTCATTAAAATATAAAAAATAAATAACAATCCACAAAAGCCTATTTGTATATCACAAATATTAATACCACATAACTAGTACACCGTTTTTTTTATCCTCGTATACAAAGTGCTTGATATTTGTATCAGTGCAAGGCGGAGGAAGGAGGCGGTGCGGTGTCATCGTTGACTGACGACAACGCGGCAATGATGCAAATAGCGAGTGTTTGGTATATGAGGAATTAAAAAACAGTGTACTAGTACTCCATCCAGCCAGAAATTAAATTCGTGAACCGCCTGTTTCGCACCGTTGCATCGTTAAAATTTCTAGACGATGCCACCGCATCGCCGTCGAAATTTTGCCTAGCACTAGCACGAACCATGCAATGCACAACTCTAATTCCTGTCTGGATGGAGCACTAGAACAATTATTAATTGCTTTTCCATTGATTTTATCTTCCTTTTTATTTAACTTCTGAAGTTAATCTATTGTTTCATCGCTATATCTTTCATTAATTTTTGTTCATATTCAAGAAGTTTCCTACTGCGCTCCTTTACTTTCCTACACGGAATACCAACATTTATCGTCCATGGCTCAATATCATGATTAATTAACGACATCGCGCCTATAGAAGCTCCTTCTCCAATGGATACCTTTGGCAAAATTGTACTACCTGTTCCAATAATGACATGTTTGCCAATATTAATCTCACCCAATTGTACATGCCGATACTGTTCTGGTATCAAAGGATTTGTCATAGAATCACCTGAATAATCATCACTTTCTGCATATATTGCACACCTAGAAGATAATGCACAAAAAGATTCAACCTCAATTCGAGAATGTCCTGCAAACAAGGAAGTAAATGCAGAAATATGTACATAATCATGTATAATAATATTGCCACTAAGTATACAAAAATCATCAATTCTAACATGATTACCTAATATAATCTTATTAGGACTATATATACTACATTTTCTACTTATAGAAATATCATTACCATACTCTTGTAATCCCAATATCTCTAATTCCTCATCAGAATAAAAGCTTGTCATACATTGATTGTCTCCTTTCCTACATGAGTAATAACATCGCAAATTTGATCAACTAAATTTAGATCTAAATCCGCATATAATGGTAAAGTTAAAATTCTTTTAGATACTTTTAATGCTATTGGGGTATTATTCACATCAAATTTTCCATTATAGCATTCAAATGTGTTTGTTAATGGATAGAAATATTTTCTAGGAAAGATATTTTCTCGTTTTAAGCACTCGCTAACTTCATTTCTAGTAGCACCAAACTTTCGCTCATCGATAAATATGGGAAAATACGCATAATTAGAAACGACATCCGATTGTATTACATTTAATCTAATACCATCAACGCCTGATAAATTTTGACGATAACGTTCCACTACTTTCTTACGTCGATCTATCTCCTCATCAACATGTCTTAAATTACAAATTCCCATTGCTGCTGAGAATTCATTCATCTTCGCATTTGCACCCACTCCATCCACTGACTCTTCGTCACGAATACCAAAATTTTTTAATCGAAACAATTTCTTACCATAATCCTCATCATTGTAGCAAATACCCCCCCCCCTCTATTGTATTGTATACCTTCGTCGCATGGAAGCTAAACATAGACACATCTCCCAAAGCGCCTACTCCTTTACCTTTATACATTTCGCCAAATGCATGTGCTGCATCATAAACCACCTTCAATCCAAACTTTTTCGCAATCCTATCTATTTCCTCTATCTGACAAATATTTCCATAAACATGAACTGGCAGAATAGCAACTGTACGGTCAGTTACTAACTCCTCTATTTTGCTGGCATCAAGCGTATAATCATCTTCCCGAATATCGCAAAATACAGGTTTTAACTTATTTCTTACAATTGCATGAGTGGTAGAAGCAAATGTAAAAGGTGTTGTAATCACCTCTCCTCCACTTAAATTCAAAGCCTGAAGCCCCAGTTCCAATGCCATATGTCCATTAGAAAACAAAGATATGTAATCTACTTTTAAATACTCTTTCAATTGAGAAGTCAACGCTTCATGTTTACACCCCATATTTGTAAGCCAGTGACTATCCCAGATATCTTTTATCTCCTCCATATATTCCTCCATAGGAGGCATAGAAGCACGTGTCACTAAAATTTTATCCATTACAATTCTCCTTATAATTTTCCCTTTGTATTTCGTTACAATCACAGTTTATGGTTTCTCTCACGGTAGCTCTTGGCAATTTACTTGCAGACAAATACAGCCTCCCAAGATATTCCCCTAATAACCCAATACCAAGTAACTGAACACCGGAGAAGAAGATGATTACCACTATCGTGGAGGTCCAACCAATTGCTTGAGTGTCACCAAACAATCGTTGAATAATCAATATCACTGCTATTATAAAACTAACAATAGTAATTGTAGCTCCAAGTCGTACAGCAAAGCGAAGAGGTTGGACTGAGAAATTTAAAAACCCATTTAACCATAATCCAAAAAGTTTCCGAAATGTGTAATTTGATTTCCCATTTGTTCTCTCTCGATGATCCACATCCAGATTTGCGACATTTTTGGTTATCGCAAATATAATTCCATATAAATATGGAAAATTATTGGCATATTTAATCATTTCCTGTGCCACAAACTGTCTCATTACAAAAAAACTATTAATGCGTATATCTCGTGGTTTCCCCAGCATAATTTCCGTCATTTTATTATTTACTTTGCTGCCAAATCTGCGAAAAGCACTTTCTTTTTGTTCTGGATATCTAGCAAATACAACATCATAATTTCCTTCTTCCAACATATGAAGCATGTCCAAAATTGCCGCTGCTGGCATCTGCATATCATCATCCATTTCAACTATATAATCCCCCTGAGCATACCGATATCCTTCCATTACTGCATTTGTTTGACCTACATTTTTAGACAGATGCAGAACTTTTATTCTTTGATCTTCTTTTGCAATCTTTTTTACAAGTTCATAGACCCCATCAGGACTATAGTCATCAACTAGAATGATTTCATATGTATACTTTTTTTGTGTAGAAAAAACTAAAGTAATCTCATCAATCACATTTTGAATTGTTTTCTCTGAATTGTATAACCCTATTACAATGGATACTTTATTCATTGCACATTATCTCCCTGTTTCCTTTTTCTAAAGTAACTCTCCAATAATATTGTCACAATTACACAAATTCCAAAAGAAATCAATGTATATGGGTATCCAATCGGTTTATATACAAGCTCAATTTCATGTTTTCCAGCCGGAACCTCTACACCCATAAAAGCTGTATTTACATGATATATTTTATCCGCTTTAATACCATCTATATAAATTTTCCAACCAGGATTATAAAGAATACTAAGATAAAGCATTCCTCCCTTTTCTGAATTTGTCTCTCCCCATATATGATTATTGCCAGTTTTGTTTGTAACTGTAAAACGGTTTTGTGACAATTTTGACGCTTGTTCTTGGTAACTATTGATAGGAACAGCAAGTAACTCTATACTATCATAATAGTAATTACCTATTTCTGTCAGATTTAATGATATCTGTTCATTAAAAGAATCATAATATCCAAGATTTATCATATAATCTTGATTATCTCGTATACCTTGAGCCTCTCCCGCTGCATTTGCTAATCTCTTTTTAATATTTTTTTGTTTTACACTAGCATAAACAGAAAAATTTTCATATGCTATGTGTGAAAAATAATTAGCAAAAAAATTACGTTTTGTATACACATCATCCTTTGAATTATTCAAATCCCACGCTGTTTGAACAGTAACTGGTTCCTTTTTAAAATTACGAAAAAGTAAATATATTTCACTTTCTTTTACCTCTTGTAGTGGAGTTATTGTCATATTTTTTTCAGTTGATGTAATTTTAAATGTTTTTCCTGTAATTTCATTTCCTTTTATATCACATAATGTACTTGGTACTTGAAAAATATCTGTCTTCAATTTTTCTATGTCTGCCTTTGAAACAATAGTATTATTCAAATCTTTATCGGAAAGTTCTACACATTGCATCAATAACTGTTCACGTTCTAATGGTTCATATTGCAAAAAATCACTCTCTGCCATAACAGTATCATAAACATACCCAAGCCCTGCAGGATATGCTGACTGCATAATATCTACACCATTAACAGTATCCTTTTTTGTAAATCCATATCCTGCATAACCCGACTGCGAAACATTATCACTTAGAAAATATTTTACCCCTAACAGAAAATCCATACGAGTACGATTGTCATTGGAATATACACACATACGTCGATATGTCCCAGCACTATTTGTCATCAATTTATTGAATTTTATCCACTTCTTATCCAATGTTGATAAATATTCTGACAAAGAAGGAGCTTGCCAGTAAAGACATATGTTTGCCGGAGTATGAACCTCTCTTATTGTACCACCATTATTACTAGGATGATCTACAGTATCCACACGATAAAAATCAGAATCCTGAATCAAGTTCAACGCTCTTAGTGACGTCGATTCGTAAATTTCATAGGCTTCTCCCTGAGACATATAAATGCTCATATCATTTCCTAAATTAGGACTGTTATGAACAACTGGTATTACTGCAATATTAGCTAAAGTTATAAGAAATACCTTTTTCGGTATACTCTGTTTAAATATTTTGCTGTTGGCAACTGTATGACAGTTAGTCTCCTGTTTATTTCTTGAAATGTCTTGTTTAAATATCTCTTGCTCTGTTGTTAAATAATATAGAATTGCAACTCCAAAAAAAAGATTTAAAATGATTATAAAAAAATCCTTCATAGACAGTGCTTTCACAATTGTTGTTCCAAACAAACTAATGCAAAATATTGTTCCAAACCATAGTTTTACACCTAATATAAAATTGAAAATATTTTTTACACCATAATCTAATACATCTGCCGCTGCATAAACAAAGAAAAAAGCAAATATATAACTCCATCTACCAGACGAATAACTAAATCCATTTAAAATACTTTGTGCAAATGGAAAAAAAGCACAAAATACACATATAAAAAACATATATCGAGAAATTTGTTTCTTTTTAGGTATTAATATTATTGCTGGAACTAATAAAACAACCAGCATATTAATATTCTGAATGCTATAACCAGAATTTGCTGTCATCATTCCAGCAAATGATGGTATAAACCGAATTAATTCTTTAAGAGTTGGAAATATCTGTTTATCTATTCCACTTCCAGTACTTGCCTGAAGCAACACACTAAGCACAGGCAATATAATAGGTAATGCTAGACCTCCTCCTACTATCGCATATATAGTATATTTCGCTATCCTGATTATAAAATCCTTTGCATTGCTCCCTCTTCCCTCCACAAAATATTTTACAACAATATATAATATTACCATTAATGCAGACATATATGAAAAATATAAACTTGCTGCAACAGATAACATAACACTAACAATCAGAAGACTTGGTGACTTTTTATCATCAACACGATCTACTCCCCATATAATCATAGGAAACAATATCAATTGATTAAGAAAAAACTCTTGCCTAAGAGCCAATAACCCATATGCACAAAATGCATATCCAACAGCCATTAAGATACAAATTCTAGTATTTTTTTTATGATAGTTTAAAAAACCAAGCATTGCCAATCCCGCGAAATATAATTTTAATACAATTATAACAGAATATGCAATATCCAAAAATCGATTAGAAAAAAAGACGGAAATCCAACAAAATGGATCACATAAAACTAATGCATAATTTCCAATCACATCGGCACCAAGCCCAGTATCCCAGCTCCAAAACGAAATGCCATTTCCTTTTATAAAGCTCAAAATTATTTGTTTTACTTTCACTAAAATAGCATAATACTGTAAAAAACCATCAATATTCCAAAGAAGAGTTTTTCTATAAATTACAAATGGTAAAAAAACAATAATACCAACACCTATAAATAATATAGTATACCATAACCATAATTTTCGTTTTAGCAGAGACCAAGCACTATTTTTATCTCTCATCTAAACTCCTCCTGTTTTTTCTAAATTCCATATATTATTTTAGAATTCTATACTCTATAAATATATTCTATATTAAACTTGTATTTATGTATCCATAAAAATGCACCAAACAATCACTCTGCAATTTTATAAATAAATCCAGCTTCCTATTTCGTAATACGAGAAGCTGTGTAGTTTAGTATAGGAATTATCCATTCCATATAAGTATGAAATATTCTACTTTTTGTAACAAAACAATGTTTCTCAACAAATACATTTTGATGAAAATATTCTTTTATAGTATCTAAATCCACTTGATGATACCTTGCTATCCCTTCCAACATTGCTTTCCATGACTTCTCTTTATGACATTCAATATATTGTGCTTCTACTGTTTTTTTAATTTTATTTCCTGGAATACACCAACATCTACCCCAGATATTAAAAGCCTTTTATAATCTTCTTCAAATGGCATTGATTCTTTTTCTGTTAAAAAGCAAACCAAATCAGTCGTATCCATCAGTTTCTGTGAAAGTAATAAGGTTGGAATAAATCCCTCTTTGTATCAAATTGTTTTTCAAGTTCTTCTGTTAGATATTCCTTATCATCAATAACTGTTTTTTCTGAACTATATCTAATTCGTAAAAGTTTATACGTTTCTAAAAGATTATTTTTCTACCTTTAAAAACATTTTCCATCAATTTAAATTCCTTATTAAAAATCTATTTTGATCTTGTAAGTTAATAACCCTTAATGCACCGGGAAGAAGTATCCTAGATCCCTTAACTGCCTCATCCAATATTTTTTCTCTTCTGCAAGTTGTCTTTTTAGTTCTGAAATAGAAGGCATTTTGTATTCTGCACGAGAAATAGGCTTGTCCAAAAGCACATTTTTCATATGTACAATTACATCTGTAATATCCTTTTCTTTAGCCCTTCCATAACGATAGCAATTAGGTTGATACTCCCTTGCATATATACAAAGATATTGATAAAGTGTACTATAATCAAATTGTCCTTCTTTTTCACTATGAAATGTTATTTTCCTTTAGATATGATAACCAATGTTTCGTTGACCCTATATAAATATGACTTAATGTTCCAACTGTACATATAATTTCCTTAGCATTATAAATTAGTGCAATCTGTTCTATAAGCGATAACGTTTCAGGAGCTACAATCTCATATCCTCTTTTCTGATAAAAATCTTCAAAGTATTCTTCTCCAATACAATCCTTCTTTGGTAATTGGCTTCTAGTCAAATATAATTTATTTGGAAAAATTGCTTGTTTCAATTCTTTAAGTACATTCTCACGCATACAGCAATACACGTCTATCCATCGATCCATATACCAACTAAACAACATCAATGACTGATCTGGAATCAATATACTTTTAACTTGTGTGACTTTACTAACCACAATGATCTGCTCTTTTCTTATACCAAGCAATCGTAAAAACTCATAAAAAGCACTGGGTACTTTAGATGTAATTGTAGTGAACAAAATTTTCTTTGAAATATTCTCCTGTAATAGAAACCAACATCTACATAATGTTTCTGTAAGTACATGTCCAAACAAATCTATAATTTCTCCCCCAAATATAGTATCCTCATCAATTTGTTCCTCTACAACTACCTCTGAATAAGAGCACCTATTAGTATAACCAAGATTTTGTTGCTCTTCTTTCCTGATTAATCCTACAACAAACTTATGCTGGTTATCGCATACGCCCCCTGTACATATTTATATAGTCTTCTTTATAAGGTATTAGTAGCTCAACAATTGCATCTTTCACGCATCGAACCCTAGATCTCCTTCTTTATGAAAATCTTTAGAACATGCCTTTTCCCATTCATTTTTATTAGGTGCATAAATCCTATAAGGTATCCTCATTTTCCTCCCCTTTCGTTTTAGTATCCCTTAGAGCCTCATATGTTCTCCTTGCATGATTATCGTAATAAGTAAAAAATTCTTCCGTCTTTTTCTTATATTGCTCTGGTATCTGACAACTATTTTTCAATAGCTTTTCCAAAGAATCAACTAACTCATCTGGGTCAATTGTCAATTCTCCAAAACCATCTTCAAGTGGTATGTCCAATTCACGGTATGTATGCATTCCCGATTTAAACTTTTCGTAATCAGGAACAAAATACAATACTGGTCTTCCACAATATACGAAATCGAAGACAAAAGAAGAAAAATCAGTAATACATACTTTATATTGGGATAGCTGCACGGATTCTTTTACTAAATGAATCCTATCATTTTTTATATGAAACTCTGAAATATAGCATTCAAAAATAGGGTGCAGCTTAAAATCAAGTTCAAAATCATATTGTTCCAACAGCATTTTCAGATGTTGATTCTCAAAGAGTGTCATATATTTATTATAAAATTCAGATTGAACAAATTTATCAGGAAAGGGAGTCCACCGATTATTTCTTATATCACCAATCAGATAATACCGCCATGAGGGTGCGATTAAAATCTTATTTTGTGGTTTTTGTGTACGGTCAATATAATCAAAACGAACCATTCCTGATGGAACCAATTCATCTCTTTCAAAAGCATAATTTTTAACCATATTTTCAAGTTCAAATGTTGAAGAGATTACAACTTTATCTATATTCATTCTATCATTTCCATACTGCCAGGGTAAAGAAGCATGCAAAATTCCATGCTGCATGTATACCAATTCATATCTCCATTTATCCGAAAATTTATGGCAATCTTCTATTTTGAACGGGCTATAGTAATTAAACTGCGCATATGCACTTAATATTTTACTTGCCTGCGAAAAAAGATGCTTATGCTTCTCACTGCCAAATCGAACCAGATAGGGCACTTCACTATCGTCAAAATGATGTTTAATATCTTCCCATTCATTATCATATATATAATATCGCAACACATCATCCTGCATTGTTCGATCATGTCTAAACTGTAACAATCCATTTTCAATATTTGTATTAGCATCATTATAAAGCCAGATTTCTTTCTTCGGAGGTTTTGAACTCATTTTTCTTCTTTCTTTATAAGCCTTTTTATCCCACTTCCAGTGAAATATCCTATCTCTTATATCCGCCTTAACCAATTGTACAGTCCCCAATTTCTTAATAGAAATACAGTGTTTATTCTGTTCAAATAAATAACCATCTATTAATATCTTTGTCTTTCCCATTCCAATATCAAATGGAGAATTCCACGTATTTCTAAATGTTGTCTTATAATAATCTTCCCCAATTTTACCAAAAAAATCAATCTGATGAACCTTTGTAATATCGCATATATACACAAATCGTTTAAAATTTGCAACCTTAATTTTTGTATTCCAAAAATTATACGTAGAGTCTTTCATTTCCATCTCATGTTTATAGAAATAATCTCCATTCTCTTCAACCCAAACCTGCATTGGTAAAAATAGACTCGCTGGATTAGAAAGCATTCCTTTTATTTTTAACTTAGTTCCCTGTAACTTAAATCCCTGAATAAATACTTCAAAATAATTCCACCCTTGAAGCTTTACTTTTCCATTGTAAAGAGCAAATTCGTTATATTCTTTTACAATATGATAATCCCCACCCTTTACTTTTAAAAAATAATATTTATGTATATCATTTACATTCGGATGATCCATTATCACTTTATCATCCATTCTTTTGAGTAAATTAATAATCCTTTGCTGTGCTTGTATAAACTTTCCATCCACATAATGAAATGGCAACAACTTATTCGCTGTCAATTTCCAACTAATATCATTTAATACTAGTGATTGATAATAAGGAGGTACTTTTTCTGGAAAATTATTAAATAAATCTTCATAATATTTTGTTGATATCTCAAAAATATAATAAGGATAAAAATAATTTGTGGTTAGGTTATAATCATTTAATGCATAAATGTATCCTCCTTCGTTGCAAAAACCAATTTTCATTTTATCCATTAGGATATAAGCTATATATGCACTATCTTCATGATAAGATTTAAGATTTGTATCAAACAAAAAATTATACCCCCCCCCCCCGCATTTTTCACCATTATATTAATACGTGTTTGTGTGATATAAGGATACTTATTTAAGTCATATATCCCAGATTCTTTTAAAATTTTAAATCGAAAATGTTCTCTTTTTGTCCCATCATGTAGTATATCTAATTGTGGATATGTTACCAAATCTACATCTTCATAATGTTTATCAAAAAACGCTGATACTTGATTGATTGTATTTGGCATAAGTGTATCATCTGAATCCAAATATAAAAAATATTTGCCGTGTGCCTCTTGTATTCCTCTATTTCTGGTTGCTGCTACTCCCTCATTTTGTTTGCTAATATAAAGAATATTGTTGTATTTCTGTGCATACTGTTCGCAAATATCAGCACTGTTATCTGTAGAACCATCATTGACTAAAATAATTTCAATATCATCAAGATTCCCTTGATCATGCAGAACAGACTCTATACAGTTTTTTAAATATTTTTCACTATTGTATATTGGGATAATAACAGATACTTTATATTGAAAACCACGATTCTCCACGAATATTTTCTCCTTTACCCATTTTCTCTTTTGTTTGTATATTTATCGACTTATCACTTTTCCTAGTATTTTCTGCAGCTTTTTAAAAGCTTTTCTTCCTTTTATATGTCTTTCATAAAAACTATATGCTTTTCTAATGGACTTTGAAGAACGTCTAATTGACCATTTATAATTCTTTGTAATAAACTTTTTACCACAAATACTTTTTAAAATATCACTCCATTTACGCTCTGGTGCCCACTCTACTAATTCGCCATAAGCACCCACTGAATCTTTTAAACAAGCAAAATATTTAAGCCATATGGGATCATTTGGATGTTTATGAAAGTAACTTAATCCAAAATCAAACATTGCACGATTAATTGCATCCTCATCTCGTAAATCCAATCTTACATATTCTCTCGCAAACTCTGGAAGACATCGTTCCATTGCCAGATATAATTCTGGATTGTATTCGCCTGGTTCAAGAACAGGCTCAATGCCATTCTCAGTTTCAGCATAATTTGTTAAAGTCTTATATGGCAAATTAGCAAAAATCGTTTCTATAAAAAGCATAGAATATGTATTCCCTGTAAAATTATATCGTATCAATTTTCCGTGCGTTGGATAAATACTTCTTGCATAATAGAAAATATTCTCACTTTCCTTGCCTTCAACGTGCCACAACAGTCTTGCAAGACAACTTTGCATATATCCTCTCGCCCAAAACTCAACAAAAGCATATTTCTCATTAAAATCAATTTCCTGCTGTAAATACCTTTCAACAAGCACACGCCTCTGTTTTGCTACATCAAGCAGATAGAAATGATATTCTTTTGATGCACGGAATATATCGCGAATCATTGTCATTGTATTATCAGAAATTGTTTCCTCTTTTTTAAGATAAGCCAATGATGGGAAAAATTCATCAAATTTCTCATCTGTTAATGCTGTTGCTTCTAGTAACTGATGATAATTATATACATTTACAAAATTACCAAATTCACTCCACATTTCTTCGTCAACAGAATCAATATAAGAAGGAATTCGCCATGTTTTCCTGGATCCATATATATATTTTGTTTTAATATTATAATTTTTTTCCTCAATAATAGTATCTGCAATACGTTTTAAATGATATCCATCCCTGGCAATAAAATATAAACACTCAATTTTTTGTTCTAATGCATGATGAATCACCCAATTTACATATGGTACAAAGTAAAAAGACACCTGCCGAAATGCAAAATGTTCAATACTTGAAAAAGCACCTGGAGTAATCCTTGCATACAACATCATTCTGCCAATTTGATAACCATCATACGTTTTAATAAAATCAATCAGTGTATTTTCAAACTTATTAAATTTCTTTACAGAAACTTTTTTTGTTGTAATTCCCAATTTCTTAGGTATATTAATATCTGCATTTTGATTATCTCCATAATGAATCCATTGTCCAAAATTATAACCAAGACTATGATATACTTCAAGAAAAAGACGCTTGGTCGTTTTCTGATAACCACATTCGCTGGATAAAAACAGTGGAATTTCAGCAAGAATCGGATCTGCCTTTTCCAACAGTTTTTTAATAAACTCAGCAGGAAGATACATATCACTGATAAGTACGACCTTTTCTCCATTATCAACCAACTCTTTCAGCGTGGCAATATTATTCTCAACCGGAAGAGATGTTCTATATTCGGCTTCTAGCTCCCATTCCTTTAAAAGATTTGTTTGTTCGTTAGTCAGTTGATACACATTTTTCATATGATCAAATATCATATCAAAACTAATTTCTAACTTATCACTATCTCTGTAGAGCTGAGACTTTTTATAATATTCCCTTGCATCCGCTTCACACCATGGACGAATCTTAATATAATTCCTATGAAAATACTGTGGAAAATAGACGGAAGATTCATTCACTTTCTCCTGTACATACCAAAATACCCCTACTGGCAGAAGCGTACTTCGCGCTATAAGTGTATCAAAAATATCAAAACTATATAATATAGGCGGATCACTTTCCTCATCGACTTGAAATGAGATAGCATTTTCTACAATATCATTTAATGTATACTCATCAGCATACTGCCAAAATAACTTCTTAATTCTTGATAGTTCGTTCTCTAAATCTATTTCTTGATAGTTAGATATTGCATTTAACAAACTATCAAAATCCTTGCATATCGGTCCACAAGTCATTTCCATATAATCTAGTGCAAAATCAGTTATATTATCCTTATTATCATACTCAAAAATATATCTAATAAAATGTTTCACTCCCCTTGCCAACATATCATAAAAAATGGAAGAATAATCTATGATAGCAAGGTCTATTTTGTCAAATATTTCATAAATATCATTTGCATTGTCCCAAAATATAAATTGTGGACAGTCAGCATAAATCTTTTTAACATTCAAATATTGAAAATCATCCTCCATTTTAGGATGCATTTTAAATATTAAAACCATATTATTTCTTTTAAGACAATCTGCAAGTTCCTCTATCTTCGGAATTGCATCTGCAAAGAAATTAGTCAAAGAATTTTTACGATACGTTGGTGTATAAATAATTATTTTTGTATCGGCTGGAAGACTTTTTGCTTTCAAAATATCGTGATCATATGTATTAACTGGTTCATTAAAAAAACAACATGGATATCCTGCTCTAATAATCTGCTTCTCGTTCAAGCTACATTGTTCTGTAAAATGTTTTTCCATTAAAGGAGATGTGACTAAAAATAGCTCATTATTCCGATAAATACCCATATTTTGAATATACTTTTTTGCAATTCTTTCATTCAATACTCCAGAATCAATTCGCTCTTCAATAACTTTACATCCAACTCCGTGCCACAAATTTAATACTGTAATACCTTTAAAATATTTCTGGAAAACTTCTTTTCTTTGATTAACGACAAAAACCCCTGCCTGTACCCCAATTTTCTCTGCCTGATGCGAATTAAACAGATATGCCTGATATCCAAGTTTTCTTATATACTTTACCGATTCTTTTGTATAGCAAAACCAATAACAAGTAATCTCTGGTCTATGTTTTATAATATATAAAAAAAGCCATTTGGGATTGCCATCGAAACTCATTCCTGAATTAAATACCCATATTCTCTTGTCCCTCATGAAAATAATCTCCTTAATCTGTAATTCATTGCTTAAATTTGCCTAACCTAATTTTAACATAATCAATTCACTTTTTAATCTATATTATTTTTCAATTTTTCTTTTAAAGTACTCTTTGTATGGTGTATCTGGATCAAAAGTCACTTTTCCATGTGACTTAAAATTAGATGCTGTAATATCCTCTGGAATCTTCATAAAATCGCCATACTGTTTTGACAAAACTTCATTGTAATATTTTGGTGCACGCAACATTAAATTTTCAAAAGGTAGATATACATACCCCTCAAACCATTTTCTTTCCCATTGTACATTTGTACGCCATTTCAATGTAATATCTCCGACAAGTGTTGTATTCACATTTGTATACTTTCCAAGGGTACGAATATTAAAATACTTAAAAAATTTTTTGTAAGAAACAAATCTAAAAAAAAGATGGACAAATACATAAAATATCTTGTTTTTTAAAGAAAGCTTTTTATATTCAATATCATATAGATATACAAACATTTTTTTTTCAAAAGAAATTCTCATTCTAAAAAAATTTCTTTGCCATTTATCTTCTGGAATATTATCAAGCACAAAAATATCTATAAATATTCCTCTATTAATATCTTTATTTTTATCCTCATCAATAAATCCAGTCGTATAACTGTTCCGTAATTGGGCATGAGAACGAAAAAACTTATTTTCAGACAATGTTGTCTGAAAATAATATGGTTCTTTAAATTCCTCTGAAGCAATTGACCACAGTTTGTTATAGTCTTCTCTTGGCATTATTACATCTGCATCATCATCCCAAGGGATAAATCCCTTATGTCGCACTGCTCCTAATAACGTCCCACCGTCCATAAAATAGCTTAAATTATGTTTCTCGCACACCTCAGTAAATTTTCTTAATAGATCAAGTTCTACCGCCCAGACCTTTTTCATCTTACTGGAAACATAATAATTACATCTAATTTCTGGTTGAAAAAACTGGTCAGGAAGCGAACGTATCATCTCTTCTTCTATCATTTACTCATAATCTCCATAAACTTAATACATTCTTCAACATATCCCTCCACACTCTTATATCTACGTCACTTATTATCTCAACTATGATAATTCTACGACGTACTTATTATACATATAATTTTTATAAAAATCTATATATAAATATAATTTCCTCATTTTACCGCATTCTAAAGATTTTGCCAGTATTTCAAAAAATAAAAGTATAAAAACTCAGGTAGAATACCTTATACTTCCCAATGCATAATCGTCTTACCAAAAGAACAATTTCTATCACACTCAAATGCACTTAACATATCACTTGTATTTTTTACATCAATTACATTATTAACTAGATTTAACAGATAATCACTTAACTTTGGATACTCACGGTACAACTGCATCACCATCTCAAAGTCTTTCTTTCCACTTCTGCTACTTCCAAACAAACGCAATCCTTTTTCTAAAACCATCCTTGTGTTAATAGGAACCGCATTTTCTGACACTCCCATTAGTGCAATTGTTCCCTCGGGGGCAATGTGATCTATAATTTGATCAACTACGCTCTGTACAGCACTCCCGCCAACACACTCAAATGCATGATCTATTTTCAAATCTTCTGGAATACTATCAACATGAAACACCTGATCCGCAAATGTAAATGTTGCCAATTTCTCTTCATGCAAGCCCATAATACATAATCGACTATTTGGATATAATTCACTAAGTATGGCGGCAACAATATATCCAAGATTTCCGTCACCCCATATCCCAATAATATTTCTTCTGTCATGTGAAAAATTATTAAATCTCAGTATAGTATGAACACAGACAGATACAATTTCAGTAAACGAACTCATTTCATCTGAAATTTCTTGAGAAACTCTAATCAATCTATCCCTATCCATTTTCATATATTCCTGCATAAAACCATCACAGGAACTTGCCCTAAATTTACTACTTCGCAGATAGTTTTCTGATACAATGTTATCTTTTTCAAATGGAATATTAGGAATCAGTATCACTCTTTCATCTGGCTTAAATTCTCCTTTGGGATCATAAATAACTGTACCCATTGCTTCATGTATCAAAGCCATTGGAAGTTTTTTCTTTAATATATTTATATCCCTTTGTCCTTGAAAATATCTTTGATCGGCATGACATATAGACAAAAATCTTGGTCTAACAATTATACTATTTGCATCAAGCTTTATATCTGTGAAATTCGCTTCTATTCTCTTGGGCGATATTAATCTATATACTACGTTCAGCATTATCTTCTCTCCTAATCATAGCCTCCGCCACTTCTAAATCATATGAATATGTTATTTTTGTATTAAATACTTCTCCATTAATCAAATGAACTGGCTCACCTTTTATTACTAAAATTTTGGCAGCATCTGTCAAAATTTCCTTCTCTTCAGGAGTCAAACTGTTAAATACTTCCCGCAATTTCAATGCCTTAAATGACTGAGGTGTCTGTCCTTGATACATCTGTCTTCGATCAGGAATACTACTGATAGTCTGTCCATCCAAACTTTCTACAATTGTATCTGACGCTACGACAACTGTGTCACATGCCCCATATTTTACAGCATTGTCTATATTTTCCTCTATAATTCGATATGTCACAAATGGTCTCACCGAATCATGGGTTACAATTACTGTATCTTCATCAAGACCATATGTATTTTCAATATGACTGACTGCATTCATTATTGTTTCATTTCTAGTACTTCCTCCTTCAATGACATCGATTCGATTATAATCTGGTAAGTATTTATTCATTAGATTTTTGGTATGAATAACCCAATTTTTAGGGCAGAGCACAATAATTCGTTCAAACCTTGGATTAATACAAAACTTTTCTATGGTATGAATAATTATTGGTTTCCCATTTAATAACAAATATTGTTTTGGCTTGTCTACATTCCCCATTCTTACTCCGCTTCCCCCTGCTAAAATCACCGCATATATCATAATATTTATCCTACCTTTCTTTGTTTATTATTCCTTTTAACATAATATTACATATATTAATTCTTCCATTATTGATTCATAAACTTCAAATAGTTATCCAGAACCTTATTGGGCTCCCCAATCTCTTTCATCTCTCCGTCATGAATCCACATTACTCTATCACACAAACTTTTTAACGTATCTATGCTGTGGGATACAATTATAACTGTCCTGTCTTTATCACTAATTAATTCTTTCATTTTATTGAAACTTTTCTTTTTAAATCGTTCATCACCCACACTCAAAACTTCATCAACTAACATAATATCGGTTTCAAGCATAGCTGTGATAGCAAACGCAAGTTTAGAATGCATACCACTTGAATATGTTCTCACAGGTCTGTCAATAAATTCGCCAATTTCCGCAAAGTCAATAATTTCTTGCATCTTATCTTGTATCTGTTTTTCGCTAAATCCAAGCAACATACCAGATAGAGAAATATTATCCCGCCCTGTAAGATTATCCTTAAACCCAACCCCTAACGCCATAAGTGAAACTGTATGACCCTTTAAATCAATACTACCACTATTTGGCGAAAATACTCCTGCAATAGCACGAAGTAAGGTTGACTTCCCACTACCATTTCTTCCAATAATACCAAGTATTCCCCCCTTCTCCACAGTAAATGATATATTTTTTACCGCCTCAAATATTTGTTCGCATGTGCGTTTTTGAAAAAGATTGTGTCGTACAGTGACATTCTTCATAATTCTATAATTGATACAAACATTGTTTGCCTCAATAACAATTTCTTTCATTTTTTCTTCCATCAAATCACCTTTACATATGCATTTTCATTGCGATAAATTGTATATACCCCTAATGCTGACAATACAAGTGACACCAACACCCACATAATAAGCAAATCCAGTTGCGGTTCCTTACAATATAATATGGCATTTCTCGTTGATGCAATAAAGTATGCTATTGGATTAAACTGCTCTACAAGCTCTCCAAATGGTGCTGGTATTCTATTACTTATTGAGTAAAAGGTGCCTGCAAAGTACATCAACATACTTAACACTATTCCTACTATATAAGATAAATCATTAACATATACTCCGAAATGCATTAAAATACTTCCTAAACCAAATGTAAATAAAAAAAATACAATCATAATTGGAACGAAGTAAAATATATTGCCAGAAATCGGAACATGAAATACTATCATCATAATCACTACGACCGCAAAAGATACCATCATCTTAAATCCATTAACTAACATACGTGAAAATAATAATATAAACTTGGGCAAATAAACCTTAGATATAATCCCCTTACTATTTCTGACAATATTTACACTGACATTGATTCCCCTTGAAAAAAAAGTCCATATAGCTAAACCCGAAAATATAAATATTGGAAAAAACTGCTCAGACGCTTTAAACACTACTCCAAATATCAATGTATAAATTAACATCATACAAAATGGTTCAATCAACCACCACATCCAATCCAAATATGCATTCGCCACTTCAGATCGTAAATCTGCCTTCGCTGACTGGATAGCATATTTATAATACTTACATATATCGTCTGAAAAACGAAACAAATAGACCTTTAATTTCTGATAAGTAACATCTTTTTCAGAGACGAGACAAACAACAAGGGAGAGACAAAACGACATCACACAGCCGAAAATGGTAAATTCAATTTTATGTGATAATGTCATATGCGCAATTCCATCTCCCTTTATTCCTCTCATCCATGCAATTCCATACATTAACACACCTACAATCACAGTATAGATACCCAAAAAAGAGAGTCTCCTTAGAAATGACAGTTTTCCATGACAAATATAAATGTGCACATACAGGGCAAACAATATGGGTATAAGTATAATTGCACTATTTAAAATATACATTGACAAACTTTCCTTTCTCTATACGCATAATATTAGTCGTTTGCGAAACGCCAGAACCCGCATAAATACGGGATTCTTTTTGTTACAAAATAAAACAACTCCTCACTGGTTTGTGGTATAATTGAAATGTCCAATAACAATTATCCATATCCACCA
>ERZ808049.431-NODE-431-length-22344-cov-15.814254_pt1 | contig 22344 bp, 25 predicted proteins | sample MGYA00380198_ERZ808049 | MGnify/ENA primary metagenome ERZ808049 (study PRJEB31490, sample SAMN06133414) | mouse gut metagenome | isolation source: Z2_2 | host: mice | place: China: Chengdu | collected 2015-05 ...
ACAGCTTGCCCCCGGCAGGGCGCAAAGGCACTTTTGATAGAGCGTAGCCTGTCGAAAGTGCTTTTGCGTTACTTTCGGGAAAGTAACAAAGCCGAAGCGAAGAAACTTCGCTTTGCGCCTTAGTCGGCGCAGTAAAATTAGTATATAGAATGTGGAGGATATGTCTATTGGAAAGGACGATTAGCGGCATGATGGGGAAAGGTTCAGTCAATCACAATACGAGAGCCTTTAGCGCAAAGAATGTAGATAAGAAACGTAGCCGGGATAACGTGGAATTTTGCCATTCGGATATAAAAGAGGTCTATCACAATCTTTTTGATGAAGCACTGGAACGCTACAACGCAAAGCAGAAACGGAGTGACCGAAAGATTGACGACTACTATGAGAAGATACGCCGGGGAAAGCAGGAGAAATTATTTTATGAGGTAATCTTCCAAATCGGCAACAAGGACGATATGAACGTGCAGAGCAATGAGGGGCAGTTGGCGAAAGATATTTTATGTGAGTTTATGGAGCAGTTTCAAGAAATAAATCCGAATCTGTTTGTATTTTCAAGCCACTTGCACATGGACGAGCAGACACCGCACATTCACATTGATTTTGTTCCCTTTATCCGTAACAGCAAGCGTGGGCTTGATACGAGAGTTTCCCTCAAAGGCGCACTGTCGGAGCAGGGCTTCAAAGGCGGCACAAGGGGAATGACGGAATGGAATGAATGGATTGAAGCGGAGAAGCAGGAACTTTCTAAAGTCATGGGGCGGCATGGCGTACAGTGGAAACAATTAGGCACACATAACAAGCATTTGTCAGTACTGGATTTTGAGAAACAGGAACGGCAGAAAGAGGTTGCGGAACTGGAACAGACAATCTCCGGCAGTAAAGAGGAATTATCTGACATTCTTCATCAGCAGATAGCGGCAGGACAGGAAACGGAACAGATACGGAATGAGGGCGAAGCGATCCGGCAGGAAGTATTGAAACTTACCGCTACAAATCATATGTTAAAGGAACAGACGGAAACACTGGCCGAGGATAAGGAAAAATTGTTATCCGAAAATGAGAAGTTGGAGAAACAGCAGAAAAAGTTACAACAGGAAATCAACAAAATGGTTCAGTCAAAGGAAATTATGGAGCGCAATATACACGCCTATGATGAAGATGTGAAATGGCAGTTGGCAGAGCCGGGGGCATTGATGAGCGCAAAAGCATATCGGGATAAAAAGGCACTCCCGCTTGTGGAGAAATTGAAAGAAGTCGTTAAAAATCTGACTATCAAGTGCGTACAGCTTACGGAGCAGGGAAAGAAGCTGACCGCCAAAATGGACGGGCAACAAAAACAGATTAGCCGCTTGACGGATAAGGTCATGGAGCAGAGCAACACCATAGACAGATTGCAGGAAAAAGCGTCTGATTTGAGGCGTTTGGAGCGTCATTTAGGCAAGGAACAGGTACAGTTGATAGTGGAACGGTCAAAGGCGTTAGAACAGGCAGAAAGGGCAAAGAAACGCCCGAAACGTGCCTTTGAAATGAGCCGATAGGAAAGAGAGGATTGATTTGATATGACGGATATGGAAAAGAAAGTTATGATACGGCTGTGTGCTAAAATTGTAGCAGAAACAGACCTTTACGAAACGGACAAGGAAGTGCAAAATCTGATAGACTGGGTATGTTTGTCGGAGCAGATAAAAGAAAACAATAATACAATCCGCAATCTAACAGGGGAATATAAAAAGATAGAGCCGGATTGCCGGGAGGGAGTGCGGGCGCAGTTAGAGCGCATGAAAGAACTCTGCAAGGAGCGGAACAATCTTTATGAAAAACAGAACGATTTGAAAGGACAGAAATGGAAGATTGAGAAATCGTTAAAATGATAAAAAATATAGGGCATGGCGGTTACTATGCCCTATATTTTTGTGGAAAATGAAAATAAGAAGTGATATAATCATATCTATATATTTGGATAGGTAATTGCGAAACTCGTAAACTTGCTGAATATTCTGACAATATATTCTGCGAAAAGCCTTATGCACCATGGAATCAAGACCATAGAAGGCAGGAGGGACACTGCCCGACTGTCTTCTGTCCTGCTAGGCTTGATGGAATGCACAGTGCAACAGGATTTGAGTGGAATTTATTGTCAGAATATTTCCATAACTTCAAGTTTCGCAATTACCTAATATATTTGGATTATGTGAGGTAAGAACTTATGAAAAGAAGTCGGTTATCATATGATGAGTGGAAATGTATTATTTCTAAAGACATATTTGGGAAAACGGTAAACTCGGAATTGCTTAATGGCTATATTGGTCTTATAGATATTAAAGCGGTAAGTAAAATACAGACTTGGGAATTTAACGGAGAAGATATTGTAGTCTGTGATAAAGGAAGAAAATGGCTGTCAATCTTGCCACAGAATGATTGGTATTGTATAACAGCTATGATGGATGAAAATGAAAAGATTCTGCTGTGGTATATAGATATGATAGCAAAACAAGGCATTGATGTAGATGGGGTGCCATATTTTGATGATTTATATTTGGATTTGGTAGTTTATCCGGATGGGACAATTATAGTTGATGATATGGATGAACTGGAGGAAGCATTGTCAAAGAAGGATATTACGCAAGAGCAATTTAATCTTGCGGTTGAAACAAGCCATAGATTGCAACGAGGAAGGTTAAGTAATATTTCTTCGTTTATGGAATATACAAAAATGTGCTATGAAATAATTAAGGAGTTGCGAGAGCGATAAAAGGAAGCAGTATAATTATATCTGCAAATTAAGCAATGGGAGATATTTAGAGATGATAAATTATAGTATTCAAAATAAAAAGGCGTGGGAATATAATGCGTATGAGTTTTGGGTGAAACAATCAGGTACACCTGTTGATAGGGCAAAAAGGGACTTGGAAAATCCTATAGGAATGTTGAAGAGATATTCTGACTATTTTGATACTTATGATGGTATTAAAGTGGCAAACATATGTGGCTCTTGCGGAAAGAAGGCTGTTCCCTTAGCCATTTTAGGAGCAGAAGTTACTGTTTTTGATATTTCGGAAGATAATAAGAAATATGCGCTTGAAGTCGCAGCTGCCGCAAAAGTTGATTTGAATTTTGAAGTATGTGATATATTGGAAATAGATATAGAGAAGTATGGGAACTACTTTGACGTAGTGTTTATGGAAGGAGGAGTATTACATTACTTTCATGATATTGATGAATTTATGTGTATTATGTATTCGTTATTGAAAGATAATGGAAAAATGGTTTGTAGTGATTTTCATCCATTTACAAAAATATCAGATATATTGAATTTTGAACAACCAACTATTAGTTATTTCTCAAAGGAAATTTTTGAAGGAGAAATGGCACATGCCCGTTTTTTTGAAGAAAATATTCGCAAACAGATGCCCAAGTGCAGTTATAGAAAGTACACAATGAGTGAGATTATCAATTCAGTCATAAATAGCGGTTTTATGTTAAAAAAGTTTGATGAACATCCAGCGTGGACAAATGAAAAGATACCGGGAGAGTTTACTATTGTAGCGAGTAAATAGTTAACTTCAGATTGTATGTGCAGAGGGAATGACTTACTGAATTTTCCTTAATGAAATAAAGAACATGGTGCTAGCACCATGTAATAAGGGTAGCTAAGGAGAAGGTGGTGTTGTATTACACTTTAGGGCTTTTGTAAGCCTTATTTTATAAAGCGGGTCGAATAGAAAATAGACTTTTGTTATATCACAACCATTTATTACTAAAAGCGGATTTTACTGCGTAAAATTTCAGAAATGGGTTGTCAAATTGCCGGGAGTTGCTATAATAAATGTGTGGCAACATTTTGGCAACGGTTGTTGCCGACAAAACATGAAATGCCGTAAAATCAACGGTTACAGCCTTATATTTTAGATATTTATTTCAATTTACATCAGTTTGACATCAAAACTGATAGTCTTTGGTGGATATATTTGGACTTATATGGTGTGAACAGAGAATAGATGTATACTCACAACTTAATAGTTAATGCTATTAAAGGGACATTTTCCAATTATACGGAGAGTGTCCTTTTTCTGTTGTTATGGTTAAAAAATCAGAAATTAAATTAAGGAGGTTCACACATGAACAACACAGCGTTAAGAGCAGGGGCGCAGAGCGCCAACAACACACACATGGTTTTTGCAGACGAGGAACATGAGAAATTTTATTATGAAAAATTGAAACAGGCAAGGTATCAGGACTGTTATCACAAGGCTTTGATTTATATTCTTGGCATTTCAGAGGACACAAGAAATCATTTCAGCCAGATTTATGATATTAAGTCAGGGTACATCAAGCCGGAATGCCTGCATCAAGGATGGCAGACAAGCGGCAGTGTCCGGGTGGTAAGGCTTGCCTTTAACCTTTATACGGACGGAACGCCAAGCGTTGATGATTATGAGAGCAGGGACGAGCAGATAAGCGAGTGCAGGGAGTATTCCGTAGGCAATATTTTCTGCTGCGGCTATGCGGTGTACTTCTGGCAGGGCATCAGGCTCCGTTATCCGGAATATTGCCAAAAGCAGAAGTCCGTCGAGGAAATCCTTGCGGAAATGGAGAGGAAACGTGCTGAAAATTCGACTGATGGGAACAAAGAATGATATTAAGTGGTTCGGGAAGATTCTGAAAAGACAGCCCAAAGTGGCGGTGACGGAGTTCTCGGAACTGTACCGGAATAAAGGTACAAACAGGTATTACCGGGCTTATGTGGAAGTGCAGAAAGCCAACATCAAAGAACAATCTAACTAAACGGAGGAATAAAACCATGTGTAAAGTGATAGCAATAGCAAACCAAAAGGGCGGAGTGGGCAAGACCACCACAACAAGCAGCTTAGGGATTGGGCTGGCAAAACAAGGAGAGAAAGTATTAGTGATTGATGCGGACGCACAGGGAAGCCTGACCGCAAGTTTAGGCTTCACGGAGCCGGACAAGCTGGAAGAAACACTTGCCAGGGTAATGATGAACGTTATCAATGACGAGGAAACAGAAGCAGGTTATGGTATCTTAAAACATGACGAGGGGATTGACCTGTTGCCGGGGAACATTGAACTGGCGGGCTTGGAAGTATCACTTGTAAATGTCATGAGCAGGGAGCTTGTGCTTCGTTCCTACATAGAGCAGATAAGGGACAGATACAGTTATATTTTGATTGACTGTATGCCATCGCTTGGCATGATGACTATAAATGCCCTTGCCTGCGCTGACAGCGTACTCATTCCCGTTCAGGCTGCATACCTGCCCGTAAAGGGACTGGAACAGCTTATCAAGACCATTGGCAGGGTAAAGCGCCAGCTTAATCCGAAACTGGAAATTGAAGGCATTCTCCTGACAATGGTGGACAGCAGGACAAACTATGCAAGGGATATCAGCGCATTGCTGGTTGAGAATTATGGAAACAAAGTAAAGATATTTGAAAACAGAATACCGATGTCGGTACGGGCTGCGGAAACTTCCGCAGAGGGCATCAGTATTTACCAGCATGACCCGAAAGGCAGGGTTGCGGATGCGTACCAGTCCCTGACAAAGGAGGTGCTTGGCAATGGGCAGTAAGGCAGGGAGCGCATCAAAAGTCAAACTGAACAGTTTTGATGATCTATTTGGCGGTGCAGAGAATACAGCAGGAGAGCAGATTATCAGTGCGAAGCTGAGCGATTTACATACATTCAAGGGACACCCTTTCCGTGTCCTTGATGATGAAAAAATGGAGGAAACCACGGAGAGCATCGGGAAATATGGTGTGCTTGTACCCGGAATTGTAAGACCGAGGGCAGGGGGCGGCTATGAGATCATCGCCGGACACCGTAGGAAACGGGGTTCTGAAAGGGCAGGGTTGGACACGATGCCCGTCATTGTCAGAAATTATACGGACGATGAAGCTACAATCATCATGGTGGATTCCAATATCCAGCGTGAGGACATCTTACCGAGCGAAAAAGCAAAGGCTTATGCCATGAAGTACGAAGCGATGAAGCATCAGGGCAGCAAAGGCGGCAGCACCCTTGACGAAGTGGGGGAAGCTGCCGGGGAAAGCGGAAAGACGGTGCAGAGGTATGTGTGGCTTGCAAGGCTCATTGACGAGCTGCTTGACATGGTGGACAAGAAAAAGATAGGAATAGCGCAGGGCGTGGATATTTCTTTCCTGTCCGAAGAAGCCCAGCAGTGGGTAGCTGTTATCCTTGAGGAAACAGGGGCGGCAGTGAACGCTTCCCAGTCGGCAAAGCTAAAGGAATATGGGAAAAAAGGCGGGCTTACGCTGCAAATGGTCAGGCTGATACTGGAGCAGGAAAAGCCAAAGGAAAGAAGAGTAACGATTAAGAGCGATAAGATTAACAAGTATTTTCCAGAGGAATATTCCAATGATGATATAGAGAGCGTCATTATCCGGCTTTTGGAGGAATGGAAAGGCAAGCAGTAAAGGAGGCGGTAAAAATGGGCGAGCCATTGAAGTTTGATTATTACTATGGCGTAGAAGCAGAGCAGTTTTCTTTTTACCGTGTTCCCCGCCTGCTGATTAAGGACGAGCGTTTCAAGGGGCTTAGCAGCGATGCCAAGCTCCTGTACGGTCTGATGCTTGACCGGATGTCGCTTTCCATGAAAAACGGGTGGCTGGATGATGAAAACAGGGCATATATTATCTATACTGTTGACAACATGATGGAAGATCTGGGCTGTGCAAAGGCAACCTGCGCAAAAGTCATCAAGGAGCTTGACAGTGATAATGGTATCGGGCTGATAGAAAAAAAGCGCAGGGGGCTTGGCAAGCCGGATATTATATATGTAAAAAATTTTGCGGCAGTTTCAGATATAAATCCGGAAAATACAGCCGCAAATGCCGATAAATCCACAGAAGTTCAAAATTTGAACTTCAAGAAGTTCAATAATTATACTTCTGGAAGTTCAGAAACTGAACCTCAAGAAGTTCAAAATACAGACTTGCAGAAGTTCAAAAAACAGACTTCAAGAAGTTCAGAAACTGAACTTGCAGAAGTTCAAAAAACAGACCCTAATTATACTGACTATAATTATACTGATTATAGCCAGACTGAAAAAAATCAGACTAACAATAATTATACTGATATGAGTTATACCAATCCTATCAATCAATCTGTAGGAAGCATGGACAGCGCAGGCTCACAGGAAAAAGACGGTATGATGGATGGGATTGATACGATAGATGAAACAAACGCATATATGGCACTGATCCGTAAAAATCTGGAATATGAACACCACATGAAATATGACCAGTACGGCGATAAGGAGATGTACGAGGAAATCTATGAAACTGTCTGTGACGTGGTATGCGTGAAGCGGAAAACAATCCGTATCAACGGGGAGGATTACCCTTATGAGCTTGTAAAATCCCGTTTCCTGAAGCTGGACAGCAGCCATGTGGAGTATGTGATGGGCTGTATGAAGGGAACGGTTACGAAGATAACAAATATCAGGGCATACCTGATTACTGCGCTTTACAATGCCCCCTCAACCATGAACCATTATTACCAGCAGGAGGTGCAGCATGATATGTATGGCGGAGGGTGGGCAGAGAAAGGGATTACTTAACAAAAAACAGGGCAGCTCAATCTTCTGCCTGCCCTGTATCCGGTGAAAATTCGGCGATGTCATTCAGGGAAAAGCCTTCGCCTAAGATATTCAGTATCATGTTCAGCGTGTGGGTGGTGACGGACTGGTTGTTTTTCAGCCGCTGTATCTGTGAACGGCTCACACCATAATGGGTATAGAGGCTGTACTGGCTGATTCCGTTCTCCTTCAGGGTTTGGAAAAGTTTGTCGAATTTAATCATAATATGCGGTATTTCCTTTCTGTTTATGCTTGAATATGTATAATTATGCTCCTATAATGGAGATGGTTATAGTTACCAAAATCGGAGATTAAAAGAAAAGGAGTAAAGGGATATGGACAAAAAAGAACTGCAAAAAAAGTATGAGGAACAGGACAGCGCTGGCAGGGAGCTGTTATTGGAAAAGCTGGCTTTCTGCATATTTGCTGACAAGTATGATTTTGAAAATTATTTCAAGATAGGCGAATTAAGCGACAGCGAGCTGCTCTGCCTTGCCAGTTTCCTCTACCAGCAGGATTGTTTCCTGATGCTGATGGAAATGCTGGAACGTTATAAGGAGAAGTTTGTTTTGGCTGACAGTTCCCTGCTGCGGGAACTGGAGCCGGACGATGCCCTTATGGAAAGGCTTTCAAGGATCGGCGTCCTGTCGGATGTATAAGGGCAGAATGAGCTTATGGGCAGAAAAAAGCATTTCGCAAAAACAGCGGGAATAGAAATCATGTGAGCCTGCCAAAGTGTGGCGGGTGGCATTTTCGAGCCTTGCCGGAAGTGTGATTATCTTTTCAATCACACTTCCGGCAAGGTTTCAGGAGGTACGGAGGGTGAAGCCCTCTGTGTTAAAAAAATGATAAGTTGAAAACAGCGTAAGGGCGGTTATGAGTCAGTAGATTTGTAGCTGCCCTTTTTTAGTGTTTCCGTAAGTATATCAGGAAACGGGAAGGAGATAGATGTGGAATCGTTACGGGATGTAAAGAGGGCAATGGAGCGTGAGGTGAAAAAAGGGAGCTGCCCGCTTGTATTTGACAGGCTGGAGTTTGGCATGAAGCCTTTCCAGATTATTACATCAGAGGAAAAGCTGGATGAAGTGCTTGCATGGCTGTTAAGGATAAAGACTTTCCGGCAGTATGCGGAAAAGACCATAATCAACAACGTGTATATGGAGTTGGATATGCTCTGTAAAAAGCCGCAGTTTAAGCGTACCCATTCCGCCATAGACCGGGAGGGGATTTATGCAAGGGTACAGAGGTATAAAAAGCGGTTGCAGCCGGATTATGACGGCGGGCTTTGTCTGGAAACAGTGCGGTGCATCTTCACGCTCCCGGAGGGGGAAGCGGAGAAATGCCGGCTGATACACAACGGACAGGAAACCTACGCCTTTATTATGTCAAATAAATATATCCTTGGTCTGTTTACTTATTGTGAAGCGGCGAGGAAATCGGCTGCTGCGGACGGAGTGGAATATGGATACCTTACAGAACCGGAACAGAAAATTGTGCTGCTTGACGGTGTGGGGGATGTGCTGTTTCAGGCATTACTGCTTGATGATGTGGAATATGGCAATGGTGGGCTGTCTGCTAATCTTTATACAATCTATTGCCTAAATGAAAAAGGATAACTTCTGGACATCATGTCCAGAAGTGGAAAGGAGAGATGTTGTGTATTTTGCATTGAAAATTGTCTTTTATATTACCTGCCGGGGGATTCCCCCTTAGTGCATGGCTTTTCACAGGAACGTAACAGGGAGGTGTTTCATGCAGGAGGAAGTAACACAGAAAACAATCGCCCTTGTGATTAAGACCGCAAAATTAGACGCTAACGTGCTGAAAGCTGCAATGAAGATGTATCTGAACCACCATAAGCAGAAAGCACAGAAAACGCATGGAAAGACTTCTGTGAAAAAGCTCGTTGGCGATGGCGTGGGGGTATCGTCGATAGAAGTCACTGACGGCAATATCAAATCTTTTGAGCGTGTCGCTAAAAAGTACAATGTTGATTTTGCCATAAAGAAAGACAAGACAACCGAACCGCCGAAATATCTGGTCTTTTTCAAGGGCAGGGATGCCGATGCGGTAGCACAGGCATTTAAAGAATTTGTTTATGGTAATGAGAAAAAGAAAGGCAGGGTTTCCCTGCGGGAGAAGCTGAAGCATTTTAAGGACGCAGTATCGCAGAACAAGAACCGGGAACGGAGCCGGGAGAAGAACAAGGACAGGGGGCAGAGCCTATGAGTAATATTATAAACGGCATAGCCAAAGATTTAAAATCTATCCCTGAAAAACTCAAGGCAAAGACCGGAAATATTGACAAAAAGAAACTTGTCCTGATGAACCTGCCCTATGTGCTTGCAGGATATTTCTGTGACAAGGTGGCGTGTCTGTGGCGGGTATCGCCGGGACGGGACGCTTCCGCAAAGATGATGGCGGTCATGGAGGGAATGGAGGGGCTGTTTTCCAATCCCCTGCCGAGTTTCTATCCAAGAGATCTGCTAATCGGGGTGTGCTGCGGCATCGCTTTAAGGCTTGCGGTATATTTCAAATCCAAGAATGCCAAGAAGTTCCGGAAGGGTGTAGAGTACGGTTCCGCAAGGTGGGGCAATGAAAAGGACATAGAGCCTTACATGGATTCCGTATTTGAGAACAATATCCTGCTGACGCAGACGGAGCGGCTGATGATGTCGGGCAGACCAAGAGAGCCGAAGTATGCAAGAAATAAAAATATCCTTGTCATCGGCGGTTCCGGTTCCGGCAAGACGAGATTTTTTGTCAAACCGAGTGCGCCCGTAAGGGCGGCATAAATCCTACCTTGAGCAAGTAGTAGGTAAAAGTATCATGTGGCACAAGCCACAAACCTATCATTCCCCGTCTAACCCCAAAAGGGAAACCGGAGGGCAACCATAGCATGACGGAGGACACGGGGCGCTGAAACCTCAGAAGCGTCAGCGTGACGGAATGAAAATCCATGTATGAGGGTGGAAGCTAAACTGCTTGAATGACAGCCTGAAATCGGGAAAAAGACGTACTCCTGGCGTAGAGAGGTTGTACTCGCCAGTGTTCCTGACATCCGCATTGTTTGGCTATGCGGATGCTGATACTCGGAACAGGTTCAGCCACGGGAGAGTGGAAAAAGGCGAACGTCACACACTTACCGAAAACATGGAACGCTCATTTATGCCGTACTAAACGGGGATTGCCTAAAGTGGAATGCCATAAGGCTATGAAAACGCTGAAATGCGGGATTCTGAATATCCACCACGGCAACAGAGTTCCCATAGTAGTCCGAGGGCGGGAAAGCCGCTTACATGGCGAAGGGGAACAGTGAATCAATTTCAAAACAGAAAGGATGGTGTGCGAGACACTATGAGAAATCCGATTCATGTCTTGAAAAGCCTTGAAGAAAAGGCAAGTGTAAGAAACTACAAATATGAAAGGTTATACCGTAACCTGTACAATCCAGAATTCTATCTCCTTGCCTATGCGAACATTGCAAAATCGCAGGGGAGCATGACACAGGGGGCAGACGGGCAGACACTGGATAACATGAGCCTGCCCAGAATCAACCGGATTATCGAATCAATACGCAACAGGACATACCAGCCAAAGCCTGCAAAAAGGAAATATATCCCAAAGAAAAACGGGAAAATGCGTCCGCTTGGAATCACTTCTACGGATGACAAGCTGGTGCAGGAAGTGGTGAGGATGATTCTTGAAGCAATCTATGAGCCGACTTTCAGCGACTTTTCGCACGGGTTTAGACCAAAGCGGAGCTGTCATACGGCACTTTTGCAGGTAAAAAGAATGTTTACCGGCGTGACATGGATTGTGGAAGGGGATATTCATGCGTGCTTTGATAACTTTGACCACCATGTACTAGTGGCACTATTGCGGAGAAGGATAACGGACGAGGCATTCATCAGCCTTATCTGGAAATTTCTGAAAGCCGGATATATGGAACAGTGGGAATATAACTGTACCTACTCCGGTGTAACGCAGGGCAGCGGCATCAGTCCAATCTGTGCCAATATTTACCTTAGCGAACTGGATGGATTTATGCAGGAATACAAAGAAAAGTATGACTGTGAGCCGGAACGCAGAAAGACAACGAAGGAATACGAACGTGCGTCCAGAAGGTATAGAAAGGCACGGAAAGCATTGGCAGATGCTGAAAAGTCAACTCCTGAATTGATAAGGGAATTTAAAGATTCCAGAATGGAGAAGATGAACCAGCATTATTACAATCCGTTTGAGGAAGGGTACAAGAAAATCCAGTACAACCGTTACGCTGATGATTTTGTAATCGGTGTGATTGGTTCAAAAAGGGATGCGGAGAAAATCAAAGAGGATGTGAGAATCTTCCTGAAAGAGAGACTGCACCTTGAAATGTCCGAAGAAAAGACGGAAATCACCCATGCCAGCAAGCCAGTGAGGTACTTGGGATATGACTTCAAAGTGATGCGCTCCAAAAGCATGAAGCGGTGTAAAAACGGCGACATGAAACGGGTGTGGAATGGAAAAGTATTCCTGTATGTGCCAAAAGAAAAATGGATTAAAAAGGCTATGGAGCGTGGGGCGATACAAGTCAGACGCAACAAAGGCACAGGCAAAGAAACGTGGAGACCAATGCCGAGGAAAGACCTGATGAACCGGAATGATGCTGATATTGTGTCAACATTCAATTCGGAAATCCGAGGATTATATAATTTCTACCGCATTGCGGAAAATGTCGGCGTACTGCACAAGTATTACTATATGGTGCGCTACAGTATGCTGAAAACTCTGGCAGGAAAACACAGGACAAAAGTCAGTACTATTAAAAAGCGTTTCATGGTAGACAAAGTGCTAAGAATCCCCTATGACACAACAAAAGGGAAGAAATACTGTGAGTTTTACCACGATGGATTTAAGAAACACAGCGACGGCTATGACAATGTGTCGGATGTTATGCCGAACTATAAGAAATACGACAGCAGGCATACGATAATCAACCGAATCAAAGCCGGAAAATGCGAAATATGTGGGGAGCAGGCAGAGTATTTATGTATGCACCATGTAAGGACGCTGAAATCGCTGAAGGGCAGGGATATATTTGAAAAGAAAATGTTGGAGATGCGGAGAAAATCTCTTGCACTCTGCCCTGACTGCTTTGAACTCTTACACGAAACCAAAGAATCAAGGTGATTCATGGAAAGCCGGATACGCTGAGAGGTGTACGTCCGGTTTGGGAGGCGGCTCCCTGAAACCTGCTGGTGAAAGCCAGTAAGGCGCAGGGTGCCTACCTCATACCTGATGCAGATGCATTCATCGTATGTTGTCACAGACCCGAAAGGCACTGTGCTGATCGAGTGCGGAAAGATGCTGAAAAAGGGCGGCTATAAGATAAAAGTCCTCAATACCATAAACTTTGCAAAGTCCATGCACTACAATCCTTTCGCTTATTTACGGAGTGAAAAGGACATTTTGAAACTTGTAAACACGATTATTGTCAACACCAAAGGGGAGGGGCAACAATCCGGGGAAGATTTCTGGGTGAAAGCGGAAAAACTGTATTATACGGCGCTGATTGCCTATATCTGGTATGAAGCCCCGGAGGAAGAACAGAATTTCGCCATGCTGATTGATATGATTGACGCAAGCGAAGCAAGGGAAGATGACGAGAATTTTAAAAACGCCGTTGACCTGCTGTTTGACGAACTGGAGGAAAAAGACCCGAACCACTTCGCTGTCCGCCAATATAAAAAGTACAAACTTGCGGCGGGCAAAACGGCTAAGAGCATACTTATTAGCTGTGGCGCAAGGTTAGCGCCATTTGACATAAAAGAGCTACGTGACCTGATGGAGTATGACGATCTGGAGCTTGACACTCTCGGAGAGAAAAAGACAGCTTTATTCGTCATTATTTCAGATACGGACGCCACATTCAATTTCGTGGTGTCAATCATGTATTCACAGCTCTTTAATTTACTTTGTGACAAGGCAGATGATGTCTATAACGGCAGGCTCCCGGTTCATGTGAGGATGCTGTTGGACGAGTTTGCAAATATCGGTCAGATTCCGCAGTTTGAGAAGCTGATCGCCACAATCCGGAGCCGTGAAATATCGGCTTCCATTATTTTGCAGTCAAAGTCCCAGCTAAAGGCAATTTATAAGGACAACGCTGACACAATCGAAGGGAATTGTGACACCACCCTGTTCCTCGGAGGGAAGGAAAAGACCACGCTCAAAGAACTGGCGGAAGTTTTAGGGAAGGAAACGATAGACCTTTACAATACCTCGGACACAAGGGGTACGTCGCAGTCCTACGGGCTTAATTACCAAAAGACCGGAAAAGAACTGATGTCGCAGGACGAGATTGCGGTCATGGACGGCGGGAAATGTATCATGCAGCTTAGAGGTGTCAGACCATTCTTCTCGGATAAATTCGATATAACGAAGCATGGCAGATACAGGGAGCTGTCCGATTATGACCAGAAAAACACCTTTGACATTGAGGACTATGTGAAGCACCTGCAGCACATGAAAGTTACTCCTAACACAGAGGTGGACGAAGCGTTTGACTGCGGGGAAGTCAGCGGGCAGGAGGATATTTCCCCGGAAAAAACTGAATAGCGGCTTCTGGACACGATGTCCAGAGGTGCAGGAATGACAACTGAATATGGAACTGTAAACCTATCACATGGCTTTTGGGCGAAAAGACCAGAAGTCAGGAAACGGAGTTTTGAATGTATTTGGGAAACAAAATAAATCAAGACACCCGGCACAGCCAATCGCCAAACTGAATGTACCGGATGCCCGCAGGGTTCTCCCAAAGGATTTCCCTGCCCTTATTTTACCACAAAGGGCAGGGAATTTACATATCAAAGCTCTTTCTTTATCAAAAAATCAAATTTTAAGAAAGAAAGAGGTAATCAAAATGACATTTTTTACAACAGTAGTAACAGGTGTAAATTGTGAGTAAAGCGAAAAATGGGAAGAATAAGCAAAGTGAAAATCTGGTGTATGTAGATAGCCCTCATAAAAGAAACATGGTAAAATCTTAGAAGAAACGAGGTAAATCAATATGGAAAAGCAGGTTTATATCACAGAGGAAGAACGGGCAAAGTGCCAAAAGGTGGCGGATGCGTTTGCGGAGCTGTATGAAATGGAAAATATCGTAGTGCTTGATGCGGGCAGATATGGTTTTGTGGAATTGAAATATTATAAGCCGCCGTATGGATTTGAAGAAGATGCAACCTTTACGGACAGCAGGGTATTGTTTGATGCGCTTTGGCAGGAATGGTTTAATACAACACTATATCTGACAGCAAAGGAAATGAAGTTAGATGATATTCTCTATGGGGAAGTATTCAGCCGCCTTTCAAAAGAAAAACAATCGGCAATTATCGGGAGAAAAGCTGACTTCGCAAAAAAGGCAGGTATAACTCTATAAAATGAGTTTTACGAAAAGAAAACACTCTATGTAGAGGATAAAAAAGATTAGAAAGGCTCTGTGTACGATAATATGCAGGGCTTTTTGCTTTTGGACATAATGTCTAAAAGTTATAAAAAGGGAATGAATGAGATGGATTCCGTAGGCGTAGTAGCATTGTGGAAAAGTGTATAACTGCCTATTTTATGGAGTTGTGGGTAACTATGTTTGCAGGACGTGGGAAAGCTGCACTTTGCTTTTCCATGTGCTGTGAATATAGTTATCCATAACGGAATAGGCAGTTATACACTTTTCCATGATGCGATTTTGTAATATGTTCACGGTCTAGGATTGCTCGAGAAGTATATGTTAGTTTTATAGCCTTCATGCAGTCTGCTCTCTACGTCGATTGTTCCGTGATGTGCTTCAATAATCTGCCGTACTAAGAGAAGTCCTAAACCATGACGAAGATCTAAGCGGTCATCGATACTTTCCATGTAATGTGGTTTGTTTTTCAGTTCTTCTAACTTTTCAGCAGAAATACCAATACCATTATCCTGAACGGTTAAAAGCAGTCTGTTTTCTGTTATTTGCAGTGACAAAGTAATTATGCAGCCTTTGGGATTGCTGTGAATGCTGTTTTGAACCAGATTATTTACGGCTCGTGTAATCAGTTTTGTATCACATTCTATCATGCTGTTTTCGGAGTCAGGAGAAATATTTACCTCTAAAGAATAGGACTCCGACAGACCGCTGTTTATCAGGTCTATCGCGTAGGAACGTAATAGTTTTGAAAGCCGGGTATTTTCTTTCTGTAGAGGCTGCATTTCATATTCAAGCTTTGACACGAGATTCAAGTCCTGCACTAAATCTTTTATTTTGATACTTTGCCGGGATATAACGGCAGCCTGTTCCTTAATTTGGTTGCTGGCATTTTTGTCATTAACAATTCTATCCGCATATCCCATAATCATGGATAACGGAGTGCGAATGTCATGGGATACACCGCTGATCCAATTTGCCCGTGCGGTGTTTTGGCGGCTGATGATATTGGATGCTTTATTTATACTGTCAGCTATTTCTGACAGTTCTCCGCTTACAGAAAGGTTGATGCTTTTCCCTTCTGACAAGGTTGCAATCGAGGATATAATTGGCTCTGTATTTTTGCTGATTTTCGCTTTAGAACGTGAATAGGCGAGAAACAGAACCAGCAGGTCGAATACAAGGATGCCGAGAAAAAAGAGAGGGATTTTACGAACCGTATCAATGGGATAATAATTGCTGGTAATTTTCATATAGCTGTTTTGGGGATAACCAATAACTAATAAGCCGTTTTCATCACTCCATACAAATACGGGATAGTCTTTCAAATATCCTCTAGAAAATATTGCAATATCCTGAATGGAATATTCAGTTGGAATTTCCTCTGGTAAATTTACAGTCCAATTGCAGGAGCCTTCTGTATTCAGATACATTGCCCATAAAAAGTTGGTTATTAACATTCTTTCTGCCTCGTCCGTTATGCCGTTGGAAGAGGAAGCTGCCGCCACTTCCTTTAGCATATTCTGTGGAGAGGTACTTCCAAAGTTTTTTGATACTGCACTGTAAAATGTAAAAGCGAATGCAGCTATGTTCAACACAACAAGAGATGAAATAAGTCCAATAAAAGACAGTAAATGTTTTGAAATATATTTGCTGAATACTTTCATGGCTTCACTTCCTTGCATTTAATTTATAACCAAGTCCTTTAATGGTTATGAGTGATACAGGTTTTGAAGGATCAGTTTCAATTTTTTCACGTATGCGCCGGATATGGGCATTCAGGCTGTTTTCATACCCAAAAGGATTATCGCCCCATAATGCCTCGCATAAGGCATCAATGCTTACAATTCTCCCTTCGTTGCGGGATAACGTTTCTAACAGTGTGTGTTCTTTTGCGGTCAAAGTAACTATAATTCCATTTTTATTAACTTCGGCACGACTGAAATCTATCGTGCAGCCTTCCAGCTCTAATAATGGGGAATCTGCTTTATAACATCGGCGTAAAACTGCATGGACACGCAGTAACAGCTCCTGTGGCAAAAAAGGCTTTACCACATAATCATCTGCCCCAAGTCCTAAGCCTGCAAGTTTATCAGCCGCTTCATCTTTGGCTGTCAGAAATATAATTGGAATATCTGTAAATGTCCGTAATTTCTTCATAAGGGAAAAACCGTCCCCGTCCGGCAGCATAACATCAAGGATTGCAAGGTCGGGTTTTTCCTGCCTGGCAAAGTTAAGTCCGGTCTGGGCAGTGCCTGCATCAATGATATTTGAAAAACCGTCATCTGAAAGAATGTCGATTACTAATTTACACAATTCCGGTTCATCATCAACCAACAGAATTTTTTTTGTATGCAAAAATGATTGTTCCATTGTCTACACCTTTCAAAAATCAATCAATAACAACAGTAACATTATAGCATAACGGAACGGTTTTCGGAATCTTATGGCAAAAAAGTAAGGTAAAAGTAAGGACACGAGAAAGTTAATGTCAGATTGGGGGTATAGACTAAAGAAAAAAGAAAGGAGAGTTTTTTATGGACTATATTATTACAACGGAGCAGTTGACAAAGAAATATAAGAATTTTATTTCGGTCAATAAGGTTTCCATGCACATTCAGAAAGGCAGTATCTATGGCTTTCTCGGTCCTAATGGAGCAGGAAAATCTACCACAATGAAGATGTTGTTGGGGCTGACATCGCCTACGGGTGGAAGTTTCACGGTTGACGGAGGTCGTTTTCCAGATGACCGGATTAGCATTTTAAAGAAAGTAGGTTCTTTTATCGAATCTCCGTCTTTTTATGCAAATTTGACAGGTCGGGAAAACCTTGATATTATCCGCAGAATTTTGGGGTTGCCGGAGAATGCGGTGGATGATGCATTGGAGTTAGTCGGTTTGACAGAGTTTGGTAATCGGCTTGCAAAAAAATATTCGTTGGGCATGAAACAGCGCCTTGGGCTTGCGGGTGCTTTGCTTGGACGTCCGCCAATCCTGATTTTAGACGAACCTACAAATGGTCTTGATCCTTCCGGCATTCACGAAATCCGTAATCTGATAAAGTCATTGCCGAGCCTTTATGATTGTACTGTCTTGATATCTTCTCATATGCTGTCAGAAATAGAACTGATGGCAGATGACATTGGTATTCTTAATCATGGTCGGCTGCTGTTTGAGGGAAGTCTTGACGAGCTTAGGCAGAATGCAGTACAGGCAGGTTTCGCAGCAGACAATAAGATTAGTTCGGCTAATCTGGAAGATATGTTCCTTTCCATGATTGATAAGGATAACGCAGCCAGAAAGCAGAGGGCGCAATTATGAATACTCTTATCATTGAACTTCGGAAAGAAAAAAGGACTGGTGTTATTCCGTTGCTGTTGTTAGTTGGTGTTTTGGGTGCCGCCTATGCGTTTGTCAATTTTATTGTACGCAAGGATACATTACTGAATCTTCCGCTGGCTCCGATGGATGTTCTTTTAACACAGCTTTACGGAATGATTATGGTTTTGAATATGTTTGGTATTGTTATAGCTGCCTGCATGGTTTATAACATGGAATTTAAAGGAACTGCAATTAAAAAGATGTATATGCTGCCAATCAGCGTTCCTAAAATGTATCTGTGCAAATTCCTGATTTTAACAGTGTTGCTTTTGGCAGCGATTGTGTTACAGAATTTGGCTCTGTTAAAAATCGGCATCAGTGACTTGCCAAAAGGCACTTTTGAAATAAGCACTTTGCTTAAATTTACGGTATATTCCTTTATTACTTCTATGCCGACATTATCTTTTATGGTTTTGGTTTCCTCACGTTTTGAAAATATGTGGATACCTCTTGGAATTGGAGTTGCCGGATTTCTAAGCGGAATGGCTTTGGCAAATTCAAATGTTAGTTTATTATTGGTTCACCCATTTGTTGTAATGTTAAAGCCTGCTGTTGCCATGAGCGCACAGCCTGACAATGAAATAGCTATTATATCTATGGCAGAAACATTTTTGTTTTTAGGAATGGGTTTGTGGATGGCGAAACATTTACGTTATGAATAGGAGGGATTTGTGTGAATTTTTTTGATTTATTGAAAATTGAATTTAAAAAGGTAAAGCGGTCAAAAATCGTTCCTTTGATATTTATTGCACCTTTGTTGGTAGTAATATCGGGGATTGCCAATTTAAGCAGGTACTTTTCTCCGGAATATACAAATGCGTGGTCTGCAATGTTTATTCAAAGCGCATTAGTCTATGCCTATTATCTGTTACCGTTTTCCATGATTGTTGTATGCGTGATGATTGCAGGGCGTGAAACACAGCATAATGGTATTCTGAAGATGTTGGCATTGCCAGTTAGCCGTTATGCTTTATCTTTAGCAAAATTTGGTGTTTTGATGTTTTACCTGTTTATGGAAATGGTTGTTTTTCTTATTGTGTTTTTGATTTCTGGTATTGTTGCTACACACATGGCAGGAATCACAGAAACTTTACCATTGCTTTATCTTATAAAGTGGTGTGCAGGATTATTTCTTACAATGCTGCCTTGTCTAGCAGCTATGTGGGCAATTACAGTATTGTTTGAAAAAACATTGCTTTCCGTAGGATTTAATCTGTTTCTTGTTATTCCCGGCGTTTTAATAGCCAATACACCGCTTTGGATTGCATATCCTTATTGTTACAGTGGTTATTTGGTATCTTGTTCGTTACATGATTTTACGGCAGAAGGCACAAGTACAATATTTTCGGTATTTCCATTTTTGCCATGTGCAATAGTGGTTTTTATATTAGCTCTTTTGTTGGCTGTTAGAAAATTTGGTAAGAAAGAAATGAGGTAAACTATGGAGAAGAAAAAATTACAAAATATAAGTATTATCGCCCTTATTATCAGTATACTTCCCTTTGCAACACTGATTCCTGCATTTTTGCAAATCATATTGCCCGATGGAATACGTACAGTTTGGAGTGGTATCAATATTGCCTGTGTTATTACTGGGCTGTGTCTGTCTATCATCTGTGTTAAAAATAATGAAAGCCGGAGCCTGATAAATATTATCTCTACAATTATCAGTGGATTGTTACTTTTACTGGTTAGTGGGATTATTGTTCTGGCATTGTTTTTAACTTTTCTTCAATAAGGAGAGTGTGAAAATATTGAATAAATATTTGAATACCATAATTGTAGTTGGGATTATATTTTCCTGCACAGCCTGTCCGTAATTAGATTCTTTTGCAGGCAGTCTGAAAAGTGGTGAGGAAAAATGAGAAAACTGATGACTAAAAAGGCTCTGATGACAAAGATATGTATACCAAGTATAATTTTTGTTGTTCTGCTTATTTGGACGATATGGGGCGATACGGCATTAACAGTAAGTACAATTAAAATTTCAAGCAACCATATTCCTGATTCATTTTCCGGGTTTCGGATAGCACAGATTTCTGATTTGCACAACGCACAATTTGGAAAAAACAATATAAAGCTGCTGGAATTATTATCAGAAAATGAACCAGACATTATTGTAATAACTGGGGATTTGGTAGACGCTGGGCATACAAATATTAAAGTTGCTATTGATTTTGTGAAAGAAGCGGTTAGCATTGCGCCTGTTTATTACATAACAGGAAATCACGAAGCTAGCTTATCGCAATATGATGAACTCAAAACTGGTCTTGAAATGATTGGCGTAATTGTGCTTGAAGATAAAGCAATACAATTAGAACAAGACAATGAAACAATAACACTTATTGGGCTTTCAGACCCTAATTATACGGTGAAAGGTGATATGTATGGAGAAGTCCCTGCTATGGTTAGAACAAAATTGAATAATCTTGCTGATACTGAAAGCAGTTATATCATTTTACTGTCACACCGCCCAGAACTTTTTGAAAGCTATGTAAGCTGTAATATTGATTTGGTTCTAAGCGGACACGCACACGGCGGTCAATTCCGTCTGCCATTTATCGGCGGGCTGATTGCCCCCGATCAAGGGATATTTCCAAAGTATGACGCTGGGCTGTTTACAAACGGCAGTACAAATATGATTGTTAGCCGGGGATTGGGTAACAGCATTATTCCTATCCGCTTTAATAACCGCCCGGAAGTCATTGTAATTGAACTTCTTAACACGGATTTGTAAGAACAGCTTATAGAAAACTGAATGATAAAGTAATCTGCCGCACTACGGCAAAAGAAAAAAAGCCGTCGTACAGCAGCCATGTTTTATTGCTTTAATCAAAAAGAGGGTTTAATTCCCCGCAGCTTGCTGCGGGGAGTTTCATTTTTGCGGTGGCTTTGGAAAGCAAAGCTACCGTTTTTGTTTGGAAAATTAAAATGTGATGAGTTAAATCAGGAGGCAAATAATGGGAAAAAGAAAACTGAAAATATCGCTCTATAGAATAAGAAAAACAAAAGAATTACGGATGATTTTACACATCAAGGTGTACTGCAATGAAGAATAAAACTTCACTGTGGCACACCTTTTTTAATGGTGCGAAATTTGTCTAATTTTAGATTTTTCTGTGATTTTCCTTTACAGATTTGTGGAAAAATTTTGAACGGCGATGTTTTGTTTTCGGTGGGATTTAGAAACAATTTATTGTTTCATAGATGGTTGTTTTGCAAGCATGGCTTTCTGTGTATCCCATACCTGTTTCATTAGTTTTTTCACTTCCTCTACATCGGATTTATACACGTTGCCTGTTGCGTTCATTCGCTTTGCTATCTGGTTCAGATTACCGCTGATTTTTCCAAGAGTGGCGTTGTAATCCCGTAAATTAGAGTAGTCAATGTCATAGACAAATCCGTACAGAATCAAACGCCGCAGGAAAGTGGATTTACTTTTCATGCCGGAGATTTTTACTTTCTGCTCCAGTATGTATTGTTCCTTGTCACTTAGATATATTTTCAGTTCATTTTTGCGCTCACGGTTTGCCATTTTTGATGTGTTCTCCTTATCTGTTTTTTAAGGAAATTTTACGAAAATAAATACCCTCATATATGGGGCATTCGTTCCAAAAAAATAAAAAACTCCGGCAGGGCAGTCCGTGATTTTTTGGACGCAAAGGGGGCTAGGGGGACTTCCCCCTACAAGCCGTTTTTTTCAAGTTTCCGCTCTGGGGAAATTTGAAAAAGCGGAGCCTGTGAGGGAACACAGGCAGTGCTTGCTATTTTTATCCCGACTTCTTGATAATTTCTAAGGAAAGAACCGGAGGTGGGTTGAATAAGAGGGCAATCTTTTTTGCCCCCTTATTCAGCACACTTTCGGTTTTTCCGAATTGAACAAAGTCGCGTCCGGTATGGGGATT
>ERZ808049.434-NODE-434-length-22172-cov-12.722562_pt1 | contig 22172 bp, 18 predicted proteins | sample MGYA00380198_ERZ808049 | MGnify/ENA primary metagenome ERZ808049 (study PRJEB31490, sample SAMN06133414) | mouse gut metagenome | isolation source: Z2_2 | host: mice | place: China: Chengdu | collected 2015-05 ...
TTTAGGGTTAAGATCAGGATTAAGGACAGTGATTTGATGACATTTAATATTAAGGATATTTTCGATAAAGAGCTTTAACATAAAAATACAGTCAGGATCTAAGTCATCACATAATAAATACTTAAATAGAACATCATTTTTAAAATCATTACAAAATTGTTTTGACATAGAAAATACCTCCTAATACTATATACAAAAGAATTATTCATATTACTTTATAGAAAATAAAAAAAGTAAGAAATGATATCTTACTTGATAATATTCTCTTGTTTCGATAAGAGTATTAGCTCTTTTTTGTATATTTAGTTAAGTTATTAAAAATATAATAAGTTTTTTTGTTAATTATTACTATTATAATTTTAATACAGTTGTCCTAATAATGAAGTAAACAAACTTGCTTTTTTATAATGGATTAAGTAGAATATAGGTACATATGAATGGAGTGATATAAATGGCATTAACAGCAGGTATTGTTGGATTACCAAATGTTGGTAAATCTACATTATTCAATGCAATAACAAATGCACAAGTAGAAGCAGCAAACTATCCGTTTGCAACAATTGACCCTAATATTGGGGTTGTTGAAGTACCAGATTATCGATTAGATAAGTTAACAGAAATGATTGAACCTAAAAAAACAGTTCCAACAACTTTTGGTTTTACAGATATTGCAGGTCTTGTAAAGGGTGCTAGTAGAGGTGAAGGTTTAGGTAATAAATTTTTAGGTAATATTAGAGAAACAGATGCTATTTGTGAAGTAGTAAGATGTTTTAGAGATAAAGATGTAACACATGTTGATGGTGATGTTGATCCAATTAGAGATATTGAGACTATTAATTTAGAATTGATTTTTGCTGATCTAGAAACTGTAGAAAGAAGAATTGGACGTTTAGCTAAAAAAGCTCAGTCTGGCGATAAGGATGCAAAAATTGAAATAACTATTTTAGAAAAATTAAAGGCAACATTAGAAGCTAATAAATCTGCAAGAACGATTGATTTTTCAAAAGAAGAAATGGTGATTGTAAAACAATACACATTACTTACGATGAAACCAATTATCTATGTTGCTAATCTTGGAGAAGAAGATCTAGAGGATCCTAGTAGTAATCCGCATTATAATAAAGTGGTTGAGTTCGCTGCTGGTGAAGGTGCTGATGTTGTACCTATTTGTGCTAAGATTGAAAGTGAATTAGTAGGGATGGATAAAGAAGAGAAAGATTTATTCTTACAAGATTTAGGAATCGAAGAAAGCGGTTTGGATAAATTGATTAAAGAAGCATATAAATTATTAGGGTTAAGAACTTATTTTACTGCTGGAGTACAAGAAGTTAGAGCCTGGACTTTTAAAGAGGGAATGACAGCTCCTGAAATGGCTGGAATCATTCACAGTGATTTTCAAAGAGGATTTATAAAAGCTGAAACATATAGTTTTAATGATTTAGTCGAATATGGTAGTGAACAAGCATTAAAAGAAGCTGGTAAAATTCGGCAGGAAGGAAAGCAATATGTTGGTCAAGATGGTGATATCATGTTGTTTAAGTTTAATGTATAATGGCTAAACATAAAAAAAGTTTTATTGAAAGAATCAAACCTACAGGTATAAAAGATTTGATTAGAAGAATTATATTATTAGTATGTATTTGTGTGTTTTGTTATAGTGCATACAACTTAGCTTCTATCTTTTTAGAATATAAACAGATGGATGATAGTAATAAAGAAATAGAAAATACATATGTAACTGAGCAAACAGAAGAACGTGGATCATATAAAAAGATTGATTTTGATGCTTTAGTAAAAAGAAATCCTGATGTAAAAGGGTGGATTGATATACCAGATACAAGAGTTAGTTATCCAATTTTACAAGGTGAAACTAATGATACTTATATCCATAGTGATATTGATAAAAAAGAATTTAGAGCAGGTTCTATATTTATTGCTAGTGAAAATGAAAATCCGTTTACTGATTTAAATACTGTAATATATGGGCATAATATGAATAATGGTTCAATGTTTAATAATATTAAATCATATACTAAGCAAGACTTTGCAAATGAACATCCTTATGTATATATTTATTTACCTGATGGTACAGTAAGTCGTTATAAAGTTGTGTCAGCACATATTATCCCAGAACTAAGTATTTTGTATAATACTTCAATTACAGATATACAGTCTTTTTATCAAGAAATGTTAAAAACAAGTGATATAAATGTAGATTTTGATAAAGCGGCTAATAAGCCAGTAATTACTTTATCTACTTGTACTTCTGCAGGGAGCGAAAGTGGTAAAAGAAATGTCGTTCATGCAGTTTTAGATAAAGCAGGAATTGATCCTGAAGTTGAAAAAATGGATGAATAGATATGAAGTAGTTTGTAGTGTTTTAAATGAGTTAGTTCTAAAAAGTATTGAATGAAGTGTGTGGATAAAAGCTGCGCACTTCTTTTTTAATATAAGTGCTTACTATTACAAAATAATTGATGTTGATAAAAGTTGATTAATTAATAAAAATATATATTTTATATTGACTATTGTAATATAGCGTTATTTGACGGATTAATATATTTTAGGTATTATAGGAGAGAATAATAAAGAATTGAGGTAGGCAAATGAATAATAATAAGTTTTTTAAGTTGATAACATCAAAATATTTTGTTTTAGGTATTCAATTTATTGTTTCTTTAGTTGCTGTTTATTTTGTTTTCAAACTTAATTTAATTCCAACTAAATATTTGATTACGATTATTGTTGTATTATTGATATTAATGATTAGTTTTTTTGCAATTATTTATAATGGTGAAAAAAATATTAAAGATGGTGTTACAAGTAAACGAAGTATAATTACTAAGATTATCAGTTTATTGGTTAGTATAGTTTTAGTTGTTGGCTGTGCAATGATTTCTCGAGGAGATAAATTCATAGAAAAAGTTAGTAATGCTACAGGACAACGATACGTAGTATCAGTTATCGCATTAAAAGATAGTGATATAAACAAAAAGAATCTTAATGGAAAAAAATTTGGTGTTTCTTATGAAAAAGATTCTACAACTTTAACAACAGCGCTTGCTGATATGGAAGAGGATATTGGTGAACAAACATATGATAAATACGATAATTATATGGATTTATCAGATGCCTTATATAGTGGTGCAGTTGATTGCATAGTTGTTGGAGAACAATATCGTAGTATGTTGCAAAGTAATCATGAAGCCTTCAATGATGAAACTAAAGTAATTACCTCATATTCTTATGATGCTAAGTTAGAAGTAACTACTAAGAAGACAAATGTTACTGAAAATCCGTTTTCGGTTTATGTAACAGGAATAGATGTTTATGGAAGTTTAAAAACTGTATCTCGTAGTGATGTCAATTTAATAGTTACTGTTAATCCTAAGACAAAACAAATTTTAATGACTAGCATTCCACGTGACTGTGAAATCGAATTACATAAAAATGGTAAATTAGATAAATTAACACATACAGGTATATATGGTACTAATGAAACTATTAATACAATTCAAGATTTACTAGATATGGAAATAAATTATTTTGTAAGAACTAATTTTAGTGGAATGACTAATATTGTTGATGCATTAGGTGGAATAACAGTTGAATCAGATGAGGAATTCACTACTTTACATGGGAATTATCATATTACTGAGGGTATGAATCAAATGGATGGTGATAAGGCATTGTGCTTTGTAAGAGAAAGAAAACGTTTGAAACTTGGAGATTTTGCTAGAGGACGTAATCAGCAAAAAGTACTAAAAGCTTTAATGGATAAAGCATTATCACCAACAATTATTACAAATTTTGATAATGTGTTAAGTGCTCTTGAGGGATCGTTTGAAACTGATATGTCTAGTGATGAAATTCGTTCATTGTTAAATATGCAATTAAATGATATGGCTGATTGGAATATTATTAATGTTCAAATTGAAGGGGAGTATTATGATTGTTATGAAACATATTCAATGAATGGAACTAAATCAGACGTTATGAAACCATTCGAGGGGCATATTAAAAGGGTTCGTAATTTAATTAATAAAGTTGAAGAAGGTAAAAAAATTGACGAAAGTGAATTAAAGGGGTTAGTTCATTAAGGAGCCTTATATTTGAGCTCCTTTTTTATTTTATTTTTTTATAATAATGGTATAATAGAATAAATTGGAGATAGAGAAAATGATTTTTAATCGAAAGTATTATAAATTATGTTTTATTATATATATGTTTATCAATACATTAGCTTTAGGTTATTTAGGTATTGAGACAAATTATTTATTTATACCATTATTAATATGGGCATTAGTTATTATTGGGCATGATATTTATAAAAAGGAATTTAAAATAAAAAAGAATTACAGTTTATTAATGCTTGTGCAAGGGTTTATTTTGCTTTTAGCAACCATCTTAAACAGTTATAGTGATTTAAACTCATATGTAATTGCAATTATGCAGTTAGTAATATATTTATTAATATTTAATAATCCTGCATCAATGACTAAAAAAGATATTGTTGAAGAAGTGAAGATGATTATTCCATTAGTCAATGTTTTAGTCGGTTTTGCCTCACTGGTATCAATAGGTATGTTTATTGTTCGTTTTTCTAGTTTAGCTAATGGCTGGACTTTGGGAATGGTTGGCAGCAGGTTATTTGGAGTTTATTTTAATAGTAATCCAGCAGCATTTCTGGCCTGTATTACTATTGTTTTAGCCCTGATTGCCATAAGAGAAAATTTTAAAGGTAAACCATGGTATCTTGTTAATATTGGAGTACAGATTGTTTATATTCTTTTGACAAAGTGTAGAGTTGCATTGATAATTTTAGTAGTAATTATTATTATGGTTGGATATTATTTTTTAATTAGAAGACGACCATATAGTATGTTTAAACGTATTATGCTGGTATTGGGATTAGTATTTATTATTACAAGTGCTAGTTTATTGGGACAAGGAATTGTAGAATTTGTACCTCAGATGCAGGGAATTGCTTCAAAGGAGACTAGCCGATTTCAAACTGATAAAATTAAAGAAGCAGGTCATTTATTAATATCAGGAGATATTGAAGATTTTTATAAAGGTCTAACAATTATAGATGAGGTATCTAATGGTCGTGTATCTTTAACTAAGGCAGCTTTACAAATTTGGCAAACTGATCCATTGATAGGGATAGGTGCTAATAATTTTAAGAAAATAGGTATTCAGGAAACAGATGTTTTAGAATATTGGGCTGTACAAGTTGTTCATAGTCATAATGTTTTTTTAGAGGCATTGGTAACAACTGGTGTGATTGGATTTATAATATTTGTTATTTTTTTCTTTAAATGTGTTTTAATGAGTTTTAATGTTTTAAAAGTGAGTCAAGGGAAAGAAATATATTTTATTGTTCAAATGTTTATAATGATTGTTTTAAGTGAGTTTATTGGTAGTTTATCTGATTATGGAGTATTTTATATTTATTCTTTATCAGCTACATTAGCCTGGTGTTTTTTAGGATATTTGTTTACTTATCAAAATATTATTAATAGTAGTGATAGTTTAAAATAGTTTCTATTCACTGAAATTTCTTATTTTCAATTTAAAAAAAATATTTAATATTTTATGGGATATAGAAAATTAACCACTCAAATGATTAAAGCTATGTTTGGTGGCAGTGAGATTCAAAGAACTGTTTATCAAAAATCTATATAACAAATAAGACAGGATAACTCCTGTCTTATATTAGTTAAAATAAATATAAGAATGAATAAGATATCTTATTATTTTATTCAAATAATGTTAATATCGTAAGTAATTTTTAATGAGTAAACAGATAAGTAATAACCCTCACAATTTAATTATACCATAATATAACATAATGTATAAGACTGTTATTTTATAAATTATTATAGAATAATTATAGTAGAGAAAGGGTTGATACACATGAAAAAAATACTTGTCTTATTATCATTAATGTTAATAATTGTTGGATGTCAGTCAAAAAATTCTAATAAAGATATTAATTTAAATAATAAAAATGAATTAATAGAAATTGACAAAAAAGGAGATTTAGAAAAAATAACAGATGGGTATATATATTTTTCATCAAAAGAATGTTCTTTATGTTTGGAAGTAGCTCCATTAGTTAAAGAGGAAGTTAAAGTAAAAGAGATTGATTATAATATATATCATTTTGATATATCTGAAATGTTAGAAAAAGATATATATACAAGTGAAGAACTTCTGAAACTATGTAATACTTATTATATTCAAGCACTTCCAACAATTTTAAAACTTAAAAATGGAAATGAAGTTAGTAGATTCCCATCTGATCATAGTAAAGAATTAGATGAATTATCTAAGGAATTAAAAGATTTTTTTGAAGAAAAATAGCTAATTATATGTTTGAAGTATATATAATGCTAATTAGTTTCTTATATTTATGATGGTATATGCATAATGGTAAAAGATATACTGGAAAATGGAAAGTTACACGTGGATACATTCCAGGATGTGAGCCTAGACATTCTGAGGGATGTTTTAGAACAATTTATACAAAAATAGCATAATTAGAGTAACATATACACTTTTAAACATAGCTTCTTTAAAGTTTGTAAAATAAATTGTGGTTTTGAATGAAAGGACTATTCGATAATATATGGGTACTAACCTCATATAATTGGATAGTTCTTTTTATTATGAGTATGATTTATGATATTTATTTGTTTATTATTTTTTGGTAAATGGTTTAATTACTTTAAGCATAAAAGTTGACATCTTTTGACATTGGTATATAATGTTAGCAACCTAACAAAGTAGAGGTGAAAACGGTGGGAGAAAAGAGAATAGGTATAGAGATAAGGGTTCTTGCTAATTTGATTGGTCGATGTTTAAATGAAGTTGGGTTTAATGATGAACAGAATAGTTTAACAGGACCTCAAGGATTAGTTCTAGGTTATCTATATGATCATCAGGATCATGATATTTTTCAAAAAGATATTGAAGCAACATTCAATGTTCGACGTTCAAGTGCTACAGGATTATTGAAAAGCTTAGAAACTAATGGGTTTATTGAACGAGTGAGTGTTGCTTATGATGCAAGATTAAAGAAAATCATTTTAACAGAAAAGGCCTATGAGTTTAAAGAGAGTTTAGAAAAGTGTATTCAAAAAATGGAAGCTATATTAGTTAAGGATCTAGAACCTCAGGAAATTGAAGATTTAATAAGAATAATGAATAAGATTAAAAATAATTTAAAGTAGGAGAACAAAATGGAAAAGATTTATTATATGGGAATTGACGTTGGGTCAACTACGATAAAAATTTATATTATTGATCAAGATGATAATTGTGTTTATTCAAAATATGAACGTCATTATTCTGATATACAAGCAACAATTACAATGCTTATAAAAGAGATAAAAAATAAATTTGGTAATTTTAAAATAATAACTTTAATGACAGGGTCTGGAGGATTATCACTTTCTGAATATTTAGATATTAAGTTTGTGCAAGAGGTTATTGCATGTACTAAAACAATTGAAACTTATATTCCTGAATGTGATGTGGCTATAGAATTAGGGGGAGAAGATGCTAAAATAACTTATTTTAATGGTTCTTTAGAACAAAGAATGAATGGTACTTGTGCAGGGGGAACAGGGGCATTTATTGATCAAATGGCATCATTGTTGCAAACAGATGCATCTGGGTTAAATGAGCTGGCAAAAAGTTATCAAATGATCTATCCTATTGCATCTCGTTGTGGTGTATTTGCAAAAACTGATATTCAGCCTTTAATTAATGAAGGGGCAAATAAAGAGGATATAGCTATTTCTATTTTTCAAGCTGTAGTTAATCAAACAATTAGTGGTCTAGCTTGTGGTAAACCAATTAGAGGAAAAGTAGCTTTTTTAGGAGGACCTTTATTTTTTCTTGATCAATTAAGGCAGAGATTTATTGAAACTTTAAATCTTGGAGATAATGAGATAATTTTTCCAAATAATTCACAGTTATTTGTTGCAATGGGAGCTGCTATCTTGGCTAAAGATGAAGATAAAGTGACTGATATTAATACTTTATTAAGTAAATTAGAAACTATTGAAGATGTGATGGTTTCTAATAAAAATACTTTGGAGCCTTTATTTAAAGATGATAATGAAAAAAATAAATTTAGACATCGTCATTATATTGATAAAGTTAGAAAAAATGATCTTAAAAGTTATATCGGAAATGTATATTTAGGACTAGATGTTGGCTCTACAACAACTAAAGCTGTATTAATTGATGATAATGATTCATTATTATATTCTTTTTATGATTCTAATGAGGGAAATCCGTTAGATGTTGTAGTTAAGATTGTAAAAGAGATTTATGATTTATTACCACCTCAGGTTAATTTAGTTTATAGTGGAGTAACTGGTTATGGTGAAGCATTAATTAAAGCTGCGTTAAAAATTGATATGAGTGAAGTTGAAACAATGGCTCATTATAAAGCAGCCACATATTTTAAAAAAGATGTTAGTTTTATCTTGGATATTGGTGGTCAAGATATGAAAGCAATTAAGATTAAAGATGGTATAATTCAAGATATATTATTGAATGAAGCTTGTTCTAGTGGATGTGGCTCTTTTATTGAAACCTTTGCTAAGTCTTTAGGATATAAAGTAAGTGAGTTTGCTGATATAGCATTGGACTCTAAAGCACCGATTGATTTAGGAAGTCGTTGTACTGTTTTTATGAATTCTAAAGTTAAACAGGCTCAAAAAGAAGGCGCAAAAGTTGAAGATATTAGTGCAGGTTTATCATATTCGGTCATTAAAAATGCTTTGTATAAAGTAATAAAATTAAGAAGTAACGATGATTTAGGGGATAATATATTAGTTCAAGGTGGAACTTTTTATAATGAGGCAGTATTAAGAGCTTTTGAAAAAGAAGCGGGTGTTAATGCGATCAGACCTGATATTGCAGGATTAATGGGTGCTTTTGGGATAGCACGTCTAGCCCATGAAAATTATCAAGGGAAATCAACTACATTATTAAGTCGTGAAGAATTAGAGAATTTTACTTGTCAAAGTGAAATAAGATATTGTCAGAAATGTACTAATCATTGCATGCTGACAGTATCAACCTTTAATGATAATAGTGAATATATTAGTGGTAATCGTTGTGAACGTGGAGCAAATATACCAGTTGCTTCTAAAAAATTACCAAATCTATATGATTATAAATATCGTCGTATTTTTAATTATCGTTCTTTAACAGCTGACCAGGCAGTAAGGGGAACAGTAGGTATTCCACGAGTTTTGAATATGTATGAAAATTATCCGTTCTGGCACACTTTTTTTACAAAACTAGGATTTAGAGTTGTTTTGTCACCACGTTCTAGTAAAGAAATTTACGAAAAAGGAATAGAATCAATTCCTTCAGAGAGTGTTTGTTATCCAGCAAAATTGGTACATGGTCATATTGAATCATTAATCGAAAAAGGAATTAAATATATTTTTTATCCAAGTTTAGCTTATGAACGTAAAGAGTTTGATAATGCAAATAATCATTATAATTGTCCAGTTGTTACATCATATCCAGAAGTTATTCGTAATAATGTTGATAATCTTGAAGGTAATGACATTATTTATCGAAATCCTTTTATGGATTTAAGTAATAAGAAAACATTATTTAGTAATTTAAAAGATGAATTAAAAGCCTTTAAAATAAGTGATAAAGAATTATTGAAGGCAATTCAAGATGGTTATAATGAACTTTATAAATGTCGACAAGATATTGAAGAACAAGGTGAAATGATTCTTCAATATATTAAAGATAATAATATAACTGGAATTGTTTTATCAGGACGTCCATATCATGTTGATCCTGAAATTAATCATGGATTAGCAGACTTAATAACTGCTGAAGGTATGGCTGTTTTAACTGAGGATAGTATTTGTCATTTAGATAAAGAATTAGATCAATTAAGAGTAGTTGATCAATGGACATATCATTCAAGATTGTATCGTGCAGCTTCTTTTGTTGCAACACAGCCAAATCTTGAATTAATTCAATTGACATCATTTGGTTGTGGATTAGATGCTGTAACAAGTGATCAGGTAGCTGAAATCTTACAGGCTCGTCATAAGATTTATACTTTAATAAAAATTGACGAAGGTAGTAATTTAGGTGCGATTAGAATTAGAATCCGTTCTTTAAAAGCTACAATTGATAAACAATTAAAAAATAAAAAACAATTTTATCCAAAATATCAACCATTAAAAATACCATTTACAAAAGAAATGAAAGATGAAGGCTATACAATTTTATGTCCACAGATGTCACCAATTCATTTCCAGTTTGTTGAAACAGCAATGCAGGAATCGGGCTATAATTTAGTTGTTTTACCTTCAGTTGATAAAGGTGCAATAGATACAGGTTTAAAATATGTAAATAATGATGCATGTTATCCAAGTATATTAGTTACTGGTCAAATAATGAAGGCTTTATTAAGTGGAAACTATGATTTGAAAAAAACCGCAGTAATCATTACTCAAACAGGAGGCGGGTGTAGAGCTACTAATTATATTGCATTTATTAGAAAGGCTTTACAAGATGCTGGAATACCAGAAATACCAGTAATATCTGCAAATTTACAAGGATTAGAGAATAATCCAGGATTTAAACTAACCTTACCGCTTGTTAAGAAGGTGATTATTGGAGCTATGTATGGTGATTTATTCATGAGAATTTTATATCGTGTACGTCCATACGAACAAGTAACAAATAGTGCTAATGAATTATATATGTCTTGGGTAAAACGATGTCAAGAAAATGTTAAAAACGGTAGTATAAAGGAATTTAGAAAAAATGTTTATCAAATAGTTAAAGAGTTTGATCAATTACCTTTATTAGATATTAAAAAACCTCGTATTGGTTTAGTTGGTGAGATTTTAGTTAAATTTCATCCTACTGCAAATAATGAAATTGTTGAAATTATTGAACGTGAAGGTGGAGAAGCAGTAATGCCTGATTTAATTGATTTCTTTCAATATTGTTTTTATAATACAAACTTTGAAAATAAACATTTTCATGCCTCTAAAAGAAGTACAAAATTATGTAATCTAGCAGTTAAATTTGTTGATTTATTACGCCATGATATGATTAAAGCACTAACAAAATCAAAACGTTTTGAATCCCCAGTTTCAATCGAACATTTAGCGAAAAAAGCTAGTACAATTGTATCTATAGGGAACCAAACAGGTGAAGGATGGTTTTTAACAGGTGAGATGATTGAACTAATTGAATCAGGGGCTCCTAATATTGTCTGTATGCAGCCTTTTGGATGTTTACCTAATCATGTAACTGGTAAAGGTGCAATTAAAGCTTTACGAAAAGCATATCCTGAAAGTAATATTGTTGCAATAGATTATGATCCAGGTGCTAGTGAAGTTAATCAGTTAAATAGAATTAAGTTAATGCTTTCAACTGCATTTAAGAATTTAAAATAATCCCTCTATAATAGAGGGATTATTGTCATATATTCATGTAGAATTAAATATCAAATAGCACAGTTGTGACACTGATGAGCAAATTTTTTAATTAAAAAATGATATAGAATATAAAGTGGTAGCTTTTATCAAAATCTACCACTTTATTAATACCCTTATTAACTATTTAACAATGAAACTAGGAAGTGACATATAACCAGGAGCTATTTGAAATTGATCAAAAACGACTACCACTTGATTATCCTTATTTATATAAAAAGGTTGATCAATAGAAATCTTTAGATTATTAACTTCTTCATCAAAATATATCAAATTAGGATTGTTTTTGGTATTTTTGGCAATCTGTTTTTTAACTGTGGTTAAAATAATATTTTGATAATCAGAGCCTAAGAAATGTTCTACATTATAGATTTCTCCAGTAGTAGGATTTATAGTGAAGAATTTCTTTTGTAAATGGCTATCAGCTAATATTTGAGAAGAATTGATTGAAAATGAAAATATATCATCATCACTATAATAATTTTCAAAATCAATTTCAACAATTAATTTATGAGCTGTACTTGGATTTTTGTCAAATTCTTTAATTTCATCTAGATATGTATCAATAGTTTTCAATATTAAGTTATTAATATCTGCTTTGATCTTATCATCTACATTAATGATTTGAGGAAATTTAACAGTAACGATGGTACCATTTGTTTCATAATGTTTTTCTTCTAATAAAATGAGTTTTGCGTTATTTTCACAAGCATTAACAGTATTAATAAATAATGGTGCTATAATTAATAAAAAAAGTAGAAAGTGTTTTTTCATGTTTCATCTCCTTTCTAGTTGATATGTTTATTGATAGTATTACTATCATTATAGTTTTTGCGGTTTAAAAATAGTTATTCATAATAGGATTATAGTATAAATGTTTAAATTAATTAAAAATAGCTTGACTTAGAGTATAGTTTATTATGTATTGTAATATAAAAGGAGGATATGTATGTATCAATATATAGGTTTAATTGCGGTGTTACCAGGAATTGTTTATTTTACTTTTTTCATTAATCGTTTTATTAAGACAATATTAAACTATCATACAAACATGTTAATTATTTTAGTAATAGGTTTAGTTGTTTCAATGCTTTCTTTACCTGCAATAAATACTTTGGAGTTATATGGGGTAATATACTATCATTTATTAGTGATTATGCTGATATTGGAGTTGTTAAATATTATTTTAAAAAAATTTTTAATTTATCGATTTATTTTTACAACAGGTATTTTAGCAATAATAATAACAGCATTAGTTTTAGGGTATGGTTATTATAATATTAAACATGTTATACCTACAACCTATAATTTGATTAGTAAAAAGATTAGTGATTTAAAAATTATTGAGATAGCTGATTTACATATGTCAACTTCATTATCGGTTTTACAGTTACAAGAATATTGTAATGAAATAAGTAAAGAAAAAGCAGATATAGTTGTTTTAACTGGAGATATTTTTGATGAAAATACACCATTAGATGATATGCTTAATGCTTGTAAAGTTCTTTCAAGAATATCTAATAAACAAGGGATATATTATATATATGGCAATCATGATAATGGTTCACATGCTTTTAAAGATATAGCTTTTACACCAGAAGATATTAGAAAAAATTTAGAATTTAATGGAATAGAGGTATTAGATGATGAAATAGTAACTTTAGAAAATATTAATATTATTGGTCGAAAAGATGCTAGTTTTTGGGGAACAAATCCACGCTTATCAACTGTGGAATTATTAGCGAAAATTCCTGATGATAAAAAAGATAACTATACTATTTTATTAGATCATCAGCCATTAGACTTAGAAGAAAATGCATCATTAGGTATTGATTTACAATTATCAGGACATACACATGGAGGACAATTATTTCCAATGGGAATTGTTCAATCGCTTACAAGTGATACATTGGTTCGTGGGCAAAGGAATATTGATGATTTTACTGCAATTACAACAACTGGTATGTCAGGTTGGCGATATCCAATAAAAACTGGAGCGCCAAGTGAATATGTGATTATTAAAGTAAAATAAAAAAACACTCGGGGAAATGTTTCCTGGATGTTTTTTATTTGGATAAGATTTCTACACCAGTTTCAGTTATTAAGAGTGTATGTTCCCATTGAGCAGAAAGACTACCATCTTCAGTAAAAACAGTCCATTCATCGTCTGCATCAACAAAAATATCTGCTTTGCCAAGATTTAACATTGGTTCAATTGTAAAAACCATTCCAGGAACTAATGTTACTGTTGGTTCATTGGGCTCAAAATGGAAAATATAAGGATTTTCATGAATAGCTAAACCAACACCATGACCGCAAAATTCTTTGACTACACTATAACCGTTATCAATAGCAAATTTCTCAATAGTTTTACCAATATCACCAACACAACTTTGATATGGTACTATTGCATCAATAGCAAGTTCTAAAGCTTTTTTTGTGTTTTGTACTAAGTTTTTAGCTTCATTTGTTACATTACCAATCATGAACATTCTTGAAGCGTCTGCATAGTATCCATTAAACATGGTTGTGGCATCAACATTTACAATATCTCCATCTTGAATTATTTCATTTTCATTAGGAATCCCATGACAAACTACGTCATTGATTGAAACACAGATATGTTTAGGATAACCGCAATATTGGTAATCAGCACAGACAGCATTATATTTTGCAGTGAATTCTTTAGCCATGATATCTATTTCTTCAGTTGACATACCAGCTTTAATATTTTTTTCAATATAGTCTAATAAACCAGAATTAATAATCGCAGCTTGTTTTATACCTTCAATTTGCTCATTATTTTTAATCATTTGATGTAAAGGAATTATTTTTCCTTGTTGTTTTAATTGTTCTAGTTTTTCATCAAACTGGAGATGGCATTTTTTATACTTTTGTTGACTTCCACACCAGCATAGATCATTTCGATTTAATTTCATATTTGACCCTCTTTCTTTATGGTATAAGTATACCATGTTGAAATGTTAATGCAAAAAATATAATTAATATAAATTTTTATTGATTAATAATTCTTTTTGTTTTCTTGTTAATTGTTTAATTGCATATTCACGTTTAAGAGCTTGTTTTTTACAGACAAATTCTTCAAAGTAAATTAATTTAACAGGGCGTCTAACTCTGGTATATTTGGCTCCATTACCCTTGTTATGTGCCTTGATTCGACGTTCAAGATTAGTTGTCCAGCCAGTATAATAAGTATGATCACTGCATTCAACAATATAGACATAGTTTGTTTTCATTTAGGTTACCTCATTGATAATATTATAACTAATTATTTTGATATTGATAAGTTTTTAATGACTAAGAAGGAATTTTGGTTTAAGATATTTTCGAAGAGGTGTTATTGTGGTTGATTTTAATAATTTAATAGATTTGCAGATTGAAATATTTATATTAATGATAATTGGATATATTCTAAGAAAAATAAATATCATTTCAAAAGAGAATAGAAAAAGTTTAACTGATTTAGTTATCTATATTATTTTGCCAGCTAATATAATCTACTCATTTATGATTAAAATGGATGAAACAATTATTAAGAGTGGATTTACAATTTTAATTGTATCAATTGTAATTCAGTTAGGGTGTCAGGTGTTTGGAAAATATTTTTTTATTAAAACACATTCAAGACAACGAAGTGTTTTACAGTATGGCACAATTTGTTCTAATGCAGGTTTTATGGGATCACCATTAATTCAGGGGTTATATGGTTTGGATGGATTGTTGTTTGCATCGATTTACTTAATTCCGCAGCGAATTGTAATGTGGTCTGGTGGTGTAGCCTGTTTTACTAGTACTAAAGGTAAGGAAGTTGTTAAAAAGGTGATAACTCATCCTTGTATTATAGCTGTATTTATTGGTTTAATTATAATGATAGGACAAATTAAATTACCTAATTATTTATATGTTTCTATTAAAACATTAAGTAGTTGTACAATGTCATTGTCAATGATTGTAATTGGTGGGATTTTAGCAGAAATAAGATTTAGAGATGTTATTAGTAAATTAACGATTTATTATAGTTTTATTAGATTGATATTAATCCCATTATTAGTTTTATTTGGATGTATAATAGTTAAATTACCTATTCTCGTAACTGCTGTAGCAACAGTATTGGCCGGAATGCCTGCTGGTAGTACAACTGCAATTTTAGCAGAGAAATATAATGGTGATTCTAAATTAGCGGTTGAAATTGTTTTTTTATCAACGGCATTATCTTTGATTACAATTCCTTTGTTATGCTTAATCATTAATATGGTTGTATGAGATTTTCAGTTATTGTAAAAATAATGGGTTATAATAAAAATATAGTATAATCTTAGTGATCTTAATTAAAGGAGAAATATATGTTAACAATAGGATTTATAGGCAATGGAAAAAGTACGAATCGTTATCAATTACCTTATGTTTTAACTAGAAAAAACATTAAAGTAAAAACAATTTATGCTCGTAATATAAATAAAAAGGAGTGGGGTAGAGTAGAGGGAATTATTTATACAGATGATTTAAATAGTTTATTAAATGATCCTGATATTCAATTAATTAGTATTTGTACTCGTCATGATAGTCATTATGAATATGCAAAAATGGTACTTGAACATGGCAAGAACTGTTTAGTGGAAAAACCGTTTATGAAAAATAGCCAAGAAGCTAAAGAAATTTTTGCTTTAGCAAAGGAAAAAGGATTATTGGTTCAATGTTATCAAAATCGTCGTTATGATTCAGATTTTCTAACAACTCAAAAAGTTATTGAAAGTGGTAAACTAGGAAATCTATTAGAATTAGAAATGCATTTTGATTATTATCGCCCTGAAATTCCGCTTGCTAGTAAAGAATATTCTTGTTTTGATAGTTATTTATATGGGCATGGTTGTCATACGCTAGATCAAGTTATTTCTTATTTTGGTAAGCCTGATAAGATACATTATGATGTGCGTCAATTATTGGGACCAGGAAGGATGAATGATTATTTTGATTTAGATTTATATTATGGAATTTTAAAAGTATCAATTAAATCTAGTTATTTTAGAGTTAAAGAAAGACCGAGTTTTGTAGTTTATGGTGATAAAGGATGTTTTATAAAAGCGAATAAAGATCGTCAGGAAGAACATTTAAAGTTATTTTATTTACCTGGTTCACCAGGATTTGGAATTGATCGAATTGAGGACTATGGAACATTATCATATTATGATGATGGGGGTAATTATCATGAAGAAAAAGTTGTATCTGAAGTTGGAGATTATGGAAATGTTTTTGATGGATTATATGAGACAATTATTGAGGGCAAAGAACCAAGGGTTAAGGATGAACAAACATTATTACAAATGGAAATTTTAGAAACAGGGGTTAATATGTGTAAATAGATACGAAAGTATCTTTTATTTTTTGACAAAATATTAATTATAATATGATACTAGATTAGAACATGATACAATATAGTTAATAGGGGGGATGAATAATGAAATGTGATAATTGTGGAAATGTGTATAAAAATAACCTAAAATGTCCATTATGTGGGCATCATCAAGCGAAAATTTATCACTGTAGTGTTTGTGATACAGTTATTCATTTTGGTCAATCTCATTGTCCTAAATGTGGTAGTCCTACTAGGTATAATAAACAAGAAGATATAAGTAAGAAATATTCAAGTAAGTTTATTTCAACTGATTATTCAAAGCATAGTAGATCTACCCATGTTTATAAACAACAAGAAATGTATGATTATAAATCTAGTGATAATGAGATAAAACAAAGATTAGAAGAAGCAAGAAAGAAAATATTAAATTATAGAGCAAAATCTGTTAAATCAAAAGTTAGTTTAGAAAAGAGAAATTTATTAAAATTAGTTATTGGTGGATTTGTTATTTTAAGTGCAGCATTTAGCTTTTTTACAACAGAAAGATTAGATGTTGAAATGGTTGAACTAGATAGGATAGAAGTAAATGGAAATAATAATGATTTAATGATGGCTGGTAATTTTCAACATGGAGGATTAGTTTATCAAAATAGTGATGATATATATTTAGGGGTTAATTATCAACTAAATAAAACAGATTCTTCATTTTCAGGTTTTTATAATATGACACCAGAATTTGATGGGAATGTTTATGTTGAAGGTAATTATATATATTATAGTTCTTTTGAAAGTTATCGTCGTTATGATATAAATGCTGAAGAAGAAATTGGATTATTTAATGTAGAAAAAGTGTTGCCTATTAAAAATCATCGTTTTTTATATACTGATGGAACAGGTCTTTATTTATATGAAAATGAAGAAAGTAAACAATTAGCTGATTATAATACAAGTGTTTTTACTTTTGATTTTAAAAATGAATTAGTTTATTTTGAAAAAGATGGGGTCATACGATCGGTTGATTTAAGAGGGGTGTTTATAAATGATTATAATATCTGTGTATTTAATAATTTATATGTAGATGATGGTGTTATTTATTATTATGATTTTGATGGAGTTAAAAGTTATGCCACTGATACAAATAATATTTGGTTATATGTAGAAGATGATGATATTTATAATTTTATTGTAACTGATCAAGGGGTTGTATATACGAATACAGATAATGAATTATATTATTACTTTAATGATGGTGGTGAAGTTTATTTTATTGGAGATGATGTTTTTAATTTTAATGTCATAGGTGATAAAGTAATTTATTGTGATAATGAAGGATATAGCTGGTTTATTAGTGATGGTTATGAGTTGGTTAGTGAGTTTTTAGAGTAGACAGTTAAATAAGTCTACTTTTTTTTATGTACACAATATGATAGAATAAAGGCATTAAAAAGTAGGTGAAAAGATGGAAGAGATTAAAAGCTGTAGAAATTGTGGAGCAAGATTACTGGAACATGAAAAGTATTGTCCAGTATGTGGTATGGTTCAAGAAGATAAGGTATCTCAAGATACAAATATTGATACTAATGAGATGGTATTTGATCCAGATATTGAAGAGAACATAATGGAGAAGAAAAATTATTGGAAAAGTCCAATTATTTGGTCGATAGCAATAGTGTTGTTAGTTGTTAGTATTGCTGTAAATGGGTATATTGATAGAAATCCAATTGAGGTTGTTGATTCAAATAAACAAAGTGAAGATGAGTATAATAATAGTTCTATAACAATAAATGGACAAACAGATAAATACGCTCAAGCAACTAATAATAATATGTTAGGAATTAGTTATGTAAATAAAGATAAGGCATATATTATGATGAGTCGTGAAATGTTAGTTTATGATAAAACTCTTAATAATCGTGAGCTTGTTTTTGATCAGTATATGACATCTTTTAGTGAGGACAAGGACTATTATTATTTTCTTGATGAAAATAATGATTATCTTCGTGTGGATAAGAAAACAAAAAAAGATGATGTATTGTTGAGTAATGTTTATTATGTTCAAAATTTAGGTGAAAAAGTTTATTATCAAAAAGATAATGATAATGAATCAATCTATTGTCTAGATGTGGCTAAAAACGAAGATAAAAAAATAAATGATGAAGTTTCATATAGTTTAATTATTGATGAAAAGAAAGAACGTATATTCTACATTAATAAAAATGCTGAATTAATTTCTATTGCTCTTGATGGTAGTGATCGTAAAGCATTGGCAAGTAATACACATATATATACTTATGATGGTGAGTATCTTTATTATATTAATGATAAAGGAGTAGTTAGGTGTGATTTAAATGGAAATCATCAGGATATTTATGATAATTTTAATTTGAAAATGATTAATATTGTTGATGATCATATTGTTGTTCATGATGGAAATGTTATTTATACAATGGATTTGAATGGCAAAAAGGTAAAAAAACTTTATACGATTGAAGCAACTGGTGAATTAACTTTTGAGGTAATTGGGGATAAGTTATTAGTTTTAGCTTTAGCATTTCAAGAACAAAATATAGGTTATGAAATTATAGGTTTAGATGGAAAAAGACATATATTAGAAAATAATACACCATCAATTATTGGTGAAGAAATCTAGGTGATAAAATGAAGATAAAAGAAATAGTTACTGCTACTAATGGTATTTTATTAAATGGCGATGAGAATTTTGGAGTTGTTGGATTTAGTCAGGATAGTAGAAATATTAAAGCTGGGATGATGTATATTCCAATTATTGGAGAACGTTTTGATGGACATGATTTCATTGATAGTGCTTTTGAAAATGGAGCTAGTGCGATAATTACTGATCGAGATGTTTATAAAAGCGATAAGATAATTATAAAAGTTAAAGATACTTTAATAGCTTTACAAGATATGGCTCGTTATTTAAGAAAACATCGTGATGTTAAAGTTGTTGGAATTACAGGAAGTGTTGGAAAGACAAGTACTAGAGATATGGTATATAGTGTTGTTAAACAGGGATATCGAGTATTAAAAACAGAAGGTAATTATAACAATAATATCGGATTACCATTAACTATTTTACGATTAAAAGATGAAGAAATTATGATTTTAGAAATGGGTATGAATCATCTTAAAGAAATGGAGGAATTATCACTTATTGCATTACCAGATATTAGTGCTATTACTAATGTAGGTACTGCACATATTGGTGAACTAGGTAATCGAGAAAATATTTTAAAAGCAAAGTTAGAAATAATTGCAGGAATGAAAGATGGTAGTACTTTAGTTATTAATAATGATAATGATATGCTTTCAACAGTTAATTTAAATGATTTAGATATTGTTAAAGTGGCAATTGATACTGATGGTGATTTTAAAGCTCTAAATGTTGTTTTAAAAGATGATAGTAGTAGTTTTGAAATATATTATCAAGATAAAAAATATCAGGTAGTGGTACCTGTACCTGGAAAACATTTTGTTTTAAATGCTTTAATTGCTATTGCTATTGGAATTAAATTAAATATAAGTATTGATAAGTGTATTAAGGGAATCAATGAATTTCAATTGACAAAGAAAAGAATGGATGTTATTGAATTAAAAGATAATATTACTCTAATTGATGGAACATATAATGCTAGTGAAGACTCAATGAAATCCAGTTTGGATGTTCTAGCAACCTATTCAAGGAGGAAAATAGCAGTTTTAGCTGATATGTTAGAGTTAGGTGAGTTTAGTGAGCAGTTGCATCGTAATGTTGGGAAGTATGTGGCTGATAAAAAGATTGATATTTTAGTGGCGGTAGGTAAGGAAGCTAAATACATTGTTGCAGGAGCAAGAGGTTTAGAAATGGATAATATTTATTATTGTAATGATAATGAAGAAGTGATAAATTATTTAAGAAATAATTTATGTAGTAATGATGTTGTTTTATTGAAGGGATCAAACGGAATGAAACTTAAAGATGTTGTTACTCAATTAAAGGAGAAATTTTCATGAAACAAAAGTTATTAGTTTTATGTGGTGGACAATCTAGTGAACATATTGTTTCTAGAATGTCTTGTACATCGGTGTTGAATAATTTAGATATTAATAAGTATGATATTACATTAATTGGGATTGATTTAGATGGAAACTGGTATTTTTTAGATAAAAATCAGACAGATTTGTCTCAAGATACATGGCTAGAGAATAGTAAACCTGTAGATGATATTTATGAACTTTTGCGTAATTATGATGCAGCTTTTCCAGTTCTTCATGGGTTATATGGTGAAGATGGCTCAATACAAGGATTGTTTGAGTTAGCAAAATTGCCTTATGTTGGATGTCGAGTGATGGGTTCAAGTATTGCCATGGATAAGATATATACAAAAAAAATCTTAGATACAGTTGGCATTCCTCAAGTTAAATCTGTATATGTAAAAAAACGTTATGATGATAAACTAGTTGTAGTAAATAATACTTTTGATGAAATTGAGACTGTTGAAAGTTATATTGTAGAGAAATTAGGAATGCCTTGTTTTATTAAAGCTAGTCGTTCTGGTTCAAGTGTAGGATGTTATCGTTGTGATAATTCTGATGAATTAATGATTAAATTAAACGAGGCAGCAAAATATGATCGTCATATTGTTGTTGAAGAATGCATTGATTGTATTGAATTGGAAACAGCAGTTTTAGGTAATGATGATGTGATTGTATCTAGAGTAGGTCAAATTATGCCTCATGGTGAATTTTATACTTTTGAATCAAAGTATGAAGATGAGGAAAGTAAAACTTGTATCCCTGCTTTAGTTGATGAAAAAATCCAAGAACAAATTAGAGCATATGCTATTAAAGTATTTAAAGCAATTGATGGTCATGGTTTTAGTAGAGTTGATTTTTTCTTAGATAAAAAAACTAATCAAATTTATTTAAATGAAATTAATACAATTCCAGGATTCACAAAAATTTCTATGTATCCTCAATTAATGGATGATTTTGGTATTAGTTATGGTGAATTATTGGATCGTTTAATTGCATTAGCTATGCAAAGATAAAAATATTTATGAAAATTAAAATATTAGAAGTAAGATAACATTTCTTGCTTCTTTTTTGTTTTATATAAAGTAATCTGAATATTTTCTTTGTATATAGTATTAGGAGGTATTATTTTTTATGTCAAAACAATTTTGTAATGATTTTAAAAATGATGTTCTATTCAAGTATTTATTATGTGATGACTTAGATCCTGACTGTATTTTTATGTTAAAGCTCTTTATCGAAAATATCCTTAATAT
>ERZ808049.439-NODE-439-length-21879-cov-22.475553_pt1 | contig 21879 bp, 27 predicted proteins | sample MGYA00380198_ERZ808049 | MGnify/ENA primary metagenome ERZ808049 (study PRJEB31490, sample SAMN06133414) | mouse gut metagenome | isolation source: Z2_2 | host: mice | place: China: Chengdu | collected 2015-05 ...
CGGCGAGGCTTTTTGGCATGCATAATCGGAGAAATAGCCAAGTCAAGATGCGTCAGTTATTTTTCTACAGTTCCTTACTTCATTTCATCCTTATTTTTCGTGTTTTGATTCCGATACGACATCTTCCAAAATCCCAGTTCCAGAAGGCTCGCCTTTTCAAAGATGCTGCTTAACTTCTCTTTTTCTGCCATGGAAATCCCCTGCATTTCCAATCCGCAAAATCTGACCACTCCTGGCATCCTTTTGCATAAGAATCATCCGCATAGTCCTTGATAAAGTCCCAATATCTGGAATTTCTGCTTGCCGTATTGGTGGCCAGCCTGCGGAAGATATAGCTGTAGCTCATCATGCAGAGGAGTACTGCCATCAGCATTTCTTTTCCATCTCCACCCTCTGCCGTTTCCAACAGGAAATCAATGTAATCCTGATTTTCCGGTAACAGCATGATATGCTCCATATCCTTATCCATCATTTTAAACTGCTTCAGATATTGAAGCCTCACAACAGATTCCGCTTTCGTAACAAAGCTCAGGATAGAATAATATAACTGAATCTCCTGTAAGGCTTGAGCATGGTAGATCATTTTTCCATAAACCATGGCATAGTGCTTTAAATAAATGCTATCCTGTATCATGTAATTTTTGAAACATTCTATTGGCATTATTCCCGCCTGCAGATCCTGTATAAAGGGGGTTGCAATACATTCCTCCCAGATGGGGATATTCTTTTCCAGTATTTTTTTCATAAATGACATGCCCTTTTTCCTCCTGTATTCTAACTGCCCATTTCTATGCTTTTTAAAGGGAACTGCATACTACAGACCGGACTTTATATAAAAATAAGAACCTCCAAATAAATCAGAAGCTCTTTCCGGTGCACCGCACTGTAAAAAATTACTCCCAATTCGTTTATTTGTTGCTACTGACTATCCCCATACTACACCGCTTATATTTATACAGGAAATAAATATTCTTTAATTTTCAAGCCAAAACAAAAGCTGCATACCGTCTGTCTGGTATATTTGATCATTCGAAAAAGTTTAACCTTGTTTTTTATTTTTGTAATATCCGAAACATATCATAGTCCCAAGCCCTGGTATGACTGCATATCCAGCATTTACTTCTCCATGATTATCAATTACATAGAATCCACCTATAAATGTCAAAGTCAGAAAAACAATTCCTAAAATCAATGCAATTTTCTTCATCATTTCTATCTTTTCCATAAAAATGACCTTTATTATCATACAAATTGCTAATAGTATAAGCGTAAGTAACCCCTGCACTATAATACTGGTATACCAAGGGGCAGACTGTATAAAATATAACTCTGGATATTTTCGGAAATGCCAGTATCTATATAACCCTGAACCAATGAGCACGCCTACAAAGCAACTCATAATAATATTTAATATCCGCTGTATCTTCTTATTCATGATTAATCTCCATTATAAAAATATATTTTCATACATTATTTATGTGTATACTACAAGGATACTAAATATATGCAGAATGTATATTTATACATGTATTTCATCAACACCAATAAAACGAACTGGAACAAAAATTATAGAATAATAACTTGCCCTCCCTGATTCGCTTTCATTATATTATCACCCCATTGACCAATTTTGAGAAGACCCATTCCTCTTTATCGATCAGCTTTGCTTAATGTTTCAACAGCAACACTGCCTCCTCGAACAATTTCAATTCGGTTTGCATAGCATTTCTCCAGTAATGCAATCAGATCATTATTACGGTTCTCTGTATGCACACTTTCAATCAGCACTGTTGCCGGGGAATAATCTTTTTTTCATATTCCCCTATCCCCGCTTTCTAGTATCATGTCATCCAAAGCATTGCCGGGCGGAACAATCGGCATAACATTCTCCTCCGGCTCAATGATAAATTCAATGACAGTAGGTACTTTTAACGTATGTTTTGCTGTTTCAAGGGCAGCGGCAATCTCATTTTCTTTTGTTACGCGAATACTGTTTGCTCCGTAGCTTTCTGCCAATTTAAGGAAATCCGGCGTATATTCCGGGCAGTGCTCTGTCGGGGTATTGCAGCTGCTGGGGCAGCTTTTTCTGTACCGCATACAGGTGCTGGAATAACGCCTGTCAAAAAACATTTCCTGCCACTGCCGTACATTTCCCAAATAACCGTTGTTAAGTACGCAGATGGTGATTGGAAGTTCATAGCAGATTGCGGTCGCCATTTCCTGAATGTTCATCTGCATGCCGCCGTCCCCGGAAATAACGACAACATCCTTTGACGGATTCCCGATTTTGGCTCCAATAGCAGCCGGAAAGCCATAGCCCATAGTTCCCAGGCCCCCGGAAGTCAGCATCTGTTTCTTTTCGCTTAATTCCATGAATTGTGTCGCCCATAACTGATTCTGCCCCATATCTGTGGCAATAATCGCGTTGCCAAACGTATGGTTGGTTGCCCTTATCACTTTTTCCGGGGTCAGCCCTTTTGCTCTCATGGTGATGGGATATTGGCTTTTCTATTGTTTGTTCTGCTCCAGCCATTCCTGGGTATCTAATTTCTGCGCTTTTTCAAGCAATGCCAAAAGAGCCGTTTTTGCGTCCGCAACAATGGGAATATCCACCTCTATATTTCTGGAAATAGAAGCGGGGTCTATATCTATATGGATTATTGCCGCATGGGTGGCAAAGTGTCCAGCTTTTCCTGTTATGCGGTCATTAAACCTCGTCCCGATCGAAAAGAGGACGTCACAATGACTGATGGCTGTATTCGCCGCATAGCTCCCATGGATTCCCAGATTCCCGATGTACAAGTCATGGGTTGTGGGAATTGCCCCTTTTCCCATGATGGTAGTAATCACAGGAACCCCTGTCATTTCTGCAAGCTTCAGCATTTCCGAATGTGCATGGCTGATACACACCGCCGCCAGCCAAAAAGACAGGCTTCTTTGCATGGTTCAATATCTCCAAAGCTTTCTTTAACTGTCCTGCATGGACGGAACGTTTCGGCTTATATCCTCTGATTTTGATTTCTTCTGGGTAGTCATCACTGCCATACTCCTTCTGTATATCCTTCGGTAAATCGACCACAACAACGCCCGGTTTCCCTGTGCGGGCAATGAAAAAGGCTTTCTTGATTGTCGCCGCCAATTCGTCACGTTTGCGGACCGTCACGGCGTATTTGCAGATACTTCTTGTGATACCCACAATATCAACTTCCTGAAAGACGTCATTGCCAATCAGCCCGGCAGGTACCTGTCCGGTGAAGCATACCAGCGGAACGCTGTCATAATTTGCTGTCGCTATCCCTGTCACTAAATTAGTAGCTCCCGGTCCGCTTGTAACCAGACAGACCCCGACTTTTCCCGTAGAGCGTGCGTATCCGTCTGCCGCATGGACTAATCCCTGCTCATGCCGCGGCAAAATAACATCAATATCCTGCTCGCCATAAAGGGCATTAAACAGGTCGATTGCCTGTCCGCCCGGGTAGGCAAACAGGGTATCTACCTGCTCCGCCTTGAGAGTTTTCACAAATAATTCCGCGCCTGTAATCATCATAATCGCCTCCTTGTATGCGTGTACTTGCTTGCTTTTAGGTATGATAAAATGGCACCGAATATACAGTACCATTTATAACAGTTCAGATACCCCTTGAACTGTTACGACATACAGCCATTTAAAATCGCCTGCGGCGATGGGCTGTATGCCCGCGACCATTGCGTTATCGTACGGTCAGCGCGGTAAACGCGCAGACCTATCTGAACTGTTACTGCCATTTTTACTTCTGTACAATCCCATTCACAAATATCTTTACACTGTTTTTGATAAATTCTTCTCTGCCCACCTCCGTAAGGTTCTGGCCAAAAGACGCATTTAAAAAGGTATAACCAAACGTGGAAGAAAAAATAGTCATCGCCAGACTTTCAAAATCATAATGGGGAATTTTTCCCAGTTCCTCCATTTTCCTGAAGTATTCTGTCAGAGAAGAAATAAATGTCTGTGGTACTTTCATAATCATAGAGGCAGTTTCTTCGTAAAGCTGCGGCGCTCTTAAACCAATGGACAGATTTACAAAATCCGGCGTGATTTTATCCATATACGCGTTCATAAACATCTCTAAATCCGGTTCTAACTCCCATTGCACCTTTTGAAAAAGCTCCGGCGTAACATGCGCCCTCCATTTTTCCTGAGATACCCCATGGAGTACAATATCTTTTTTATTTTGAAATTTACGGAACAGCGTACACTCGTTTACACCGGCTAAACGTGCAATATCTTTTGTTGTTGTGGCAACATACCCTTTATCACGAATCAACGACATGGTTGCATCAATGATTTTTTGGCTTGTTTCGTCCATTCTCCCACCCCTTATAAGCAAGTGCTTGCTATCATTCTATTCTCCTTTTAGTAAAAAGTCAATAGAAAAGATAATTCCTCCTACTTTTCTTATGAGGTATGCTCCAAAGCTTTTCTTAAATCCGTTATATATAAATCCTGCTGCTTTTTCAGATACGCCCCGATAAACGGTTTCATAAACCATTTTTTTGCTGTAACATCCTCCGTGAAGTCAATCGTTGTTACGCCGCCCTCGCTGGAAAAAATCCCTGTCCAGTGACCATGCATATTGTTATTCTCCATATCAAATTCCCATCGCCGGCATTCTTCCCTCATTGTAACGGTAAAGGCGGTCTGGTAGCCGGATGTTGTATATTCCACGAACTGCTTATCATCTATGATTTCAACCCTGCTCAGATCGCTGCGCCACGCCATATCCTCCGGAGAAGTCACAATCTCCCAAACCTTTTGTAGTTCTGCGTGAAAATCTGCTCTTATATTTGAAACTGCCATCTTAATGATTCCTTTCTTTCAGGTACACCCTTTTCCACTGTCCAACCCTTTTCAGGAAGTCCTTTTCCAGAGAATCCGGATCCAGTTCCCCGGTTGAAAACATCTTCCAGTAACAGATGAAAAGGTAACCATTAATCTCCTCTAACAGCAGCTGCATATCAATCCCCGGCCGGAACAGGTCCATATCTGCCGGCCCCCATATATCCTCTGTCCCGTGAAGATATGCCGTCTTATAATGATTCTGAAGTTCTTCCCTGATTTCCTGGTTTTCCTCAAAAAATGCCCTCAAGATAAACAGGTATATGGTCGGAGCCTCCCTCATGAATACACAGCCTGCCAGAACCCTCTGGCAGAGAGTGTCAAACAAATCCGTGACCTGCGTATCTCCCTTCCTTACTTTTTCACGGTAAAGCCTGCATGCATGCTCCCAAAGGTACAGATACAGTTCTTTTTTATTTAAGAAATAATGAAACAGCAGGGATTTGGATACACCGCCGGCATCCGCGATCCTGGACATGGACGCATTTTTATAGCTGTTCCTGGAAAACTCTTCATATGCCGCATTTATGATCTGCTCCTGCCTTTCCTGCGGAAGCGCAAAAAATTTCCCGTTCATCCTGATTCCTTTCCCATCCTGGTATTTGCGGAAATCAGACGTCCCCGCCCTTCTGCCTTTACCATGGTTTCCAGTTCCTTCGCCGCATCTTTTCCAATCCACCTCAATGTCTTGCTTTCTCCCTCTATCCACTCATACGCCAGTAAAAGCGCCTTTTCGTTATAATGAAAGTTCTTTTTTCCAATTTCCCTCAAAGCAGTAGAAACCGCCTTTTTCACATGCTCCCGTCCATCATCCGCATACTGCGTAACCAGCTCCAGATAGCTGTCCACGGTTTCATCCGTCAGCTTCCTGTCATGTATCACAGAGGCTGCTATCAGCACAAATGCCGCCCTTTTTTTATATAACTGGGGTTCCTGTATCCACTTTGTAATAAAAATATCCCTGCTCTTCATCTTCAAAAATAAATTTTTACACAGGTGGTCGCATAAATCCCAGGAAACCACATCAAGGAACAGCCTCTCTGCCTCAGCATCTGTTGTCACCTTCGGATTCATCAACAAGACCGCCAGCAGCCTTGCCTCGTGGTATTTTGTATTCCACAGCTCAGATGCCACCTCCTGCGATTTCCCGGTTTTCTTTGCAAGGCCCCTTACTACGCACATTGCCACACCAATACTGTTTTCAGCCGGTATTCCCATCCGAATCATATTTTCCCTGTATTTCTCAGAAGCCTGCACCATGAGCTCTTTTATCATCTCCTGACAATCCATCCGTATCCTCCTTCCGGTTCCATGCTCTCCTTATCGTACAGGAAGCCAATATTCATAGACCGCATCTTCCGGGTCTGCATGGAGATACACCTCAATATCTGGTATATCTGCATAGGTGTAGCCAGACGTAGGGAGCCATTGGGTAATGACACGCCTTTCCAGTTTCTGAAGTGTACGGTTCGTACCCTTTCCTTCAAAAACCGCCCATTTGCATGCCGGAATCTGATACGCTTCGTATTCCCCCGACTTCTGATCGGAACGGACAGCAATCAGATATTTCCAATCTTCCGTATGATGGATACTGACACCGAGAAGTCCCTCCGGCTTTCCGTCTGCCATGGAGATCAGTCTGGAAAGTGTTCCGTCTGCCAGTGCAGCATCCCATACCACTGGTATCCTTTCAAAATTCTCCGCCAGTTCTTTCGACAGGGGACAGGACAGTCCCAGTATTCGGAACGCTTCTTTTTCCTCTATTTTGAATTGCAGCGGCACCCCTCCATGGATTGCCATGGAAAAAGAAATGGGCGGATATGCCTGAAAGGATACCGGTTCCGTTTTTACAGCAGAAGGCGTGATTCCGTGAAAATTCTTAAAAGCCCTGGTAAACGCAGTGGGAGATTCATAACCATACTTCATGGCAATATCCGTTACTTTTCCATTTCCTTTTTGCAGTTCCACAGCGGACAGAGACAGCCTGCGCCGCCGTATGTATTCCCGCAGTGTCATGTCTGTCATATATAAAAACATCTGTTGGAAATAGTAGGAAGGGCAGCCCGCAATCCTAGCTACCTCCTCATAATCCAGTTCCCCATCCAGGTTCTCTTCTATAAAATCAATCGCCTGGTTCAACCGTTTTATCCAGTCCATCGTGTTCCCCCCTGCTGTTTTAAGTATAGCCGATTCTCTCACAAAAAACCTCGCATTTGAACAATACGAATTGATAGCCAATCTTTGTAAAATAATTTTCAATAAAACAGGCAACAGCGTTTCAGGATGCTGTCTGTTTAAAAGAATTATGAAATCTCAAAATCTTCGGAATGAAAGTTACTGTAATATCTTCCCTTTATAGTGGTAAATTTCACCACACAGTAATCCGGATCCGTTACGCCCTTGGGATAATACATGGTATTACCCTCATGCCAGATCATCTGTTTGCTTTCGGCATCTTCTAACACCTCCATCGTACCAAGCAGCATAACACCCCTGAAAAAACGTTTATCACAAAAATAAATGCTGGCATTTGGATTTTTCCGATATTGAGCTACCCTCATAGAAGAAGTATTGGTGGTAAACCAAAACTCCTTTATTCTTTTCCTGGGGGAAGCATGGCTTTCATATTTGGAAATCCGTCTTCGGAGATTGAGGCAATGAAAGAAACGCCCTGCTTATCGATCAGGTTTCCTATTGTCTGCTCTAGGTTTTCATCATGATAAGACTCCTCCTGTTTTTCTTAAGATCTGTATTTTTCTTTATTATCCCATGATTGACCGATTTTGAAAAGATTTCCCGCGCAAACATCCATGCTTTGCAGGTACAAAAAGTAGAAATGGATATCGCTCATGAAACTTACGACTTTACATTGCATTTCAACTCTAAAATATGGTCACTCCCATTTAAAAAATTTCACTGCCATACCTGCACACAGAATGGTGACGATTCCCATAACCGCTGCCGGTATCCAGACAGATTCCATATGTATTCCCAGAAAAGCCGCCTTCATAAGCTGTATCCCTTGTGTCAGCGGGAAAAGGGCTACGATTTTCTGCATCATCTCCGGCATCACCTCAAAAGGCAGCGTGGCCCCGGAAAAAATCAGCATAGGAAAGTACAGCAGACAGGCGATCACACTGGCCATTTTTTCATTTTTCGCAATACCGCCCACCATCATCCCAATGCTTAAGGTAGAAACCATGGTAAGAAGCCAGCTCCCAAGGAATACCGCCGGGCTGCCGGGAAGCCTTACGCCCCAGAATACAGCCGCCATAGGAAAAACCAGGACCATGGAAACCGCAGCATACAGCACATAGATGGTAAATTCTACCCCCAGCAGCATAACCGGACTGATGGGCGTCACCCGAAACCGTTTGAGGATTTTCCGTTCCCGGTATCCGGCTACCACCAAAGGCAGTCCCATCAGACCCCCGGCGCAGATGGAGATGGTGCAGACCGCGCTCTCCAGGAACGTATACTCCGCCCCCGAAAAAGCGGGCTTTGTCTGGTAAATGAAACCAAGGATGACCAGTACCACAACCGGCATGATGACGGCAAAAATCACCATGTTCATATTTCGGATATTCAGCTTCAGCTCTGTTTTTAAAAGACTGAAAAAAGTTCTCATGCCACAACCTCCTCGTCCGCAAATTTCAAATAGGCATCCGGCAATTTAGAATCGTTTTGGGCGATGGACCGGATGCCCGCAACCACAACATTTTTATACGGTCAGCGCGGTAAATGCGCAGACCTACCTGAACGATTACTTCTGGAATTACTATCATATGATGATCCCCACTTTTTGTCTCGACTTTTTTTGCTGTTTTCGGATTATCTATGGAAATGCTGATTAAATCAGCATTTCCATAGATAATCCGCCGTAATAGTCTGCCCATACTCCGCCAGCTTCTTCGGGTTCCGGTAAAGACCACCTCGCCTCCCAGTGTTCCCCGTCCAGCCCCATATCAATCACGTAATCCGCCAGCTTTACCACATCCATGTTATGTTCGATTAAAACCACCGTGTTCCCCTGATCCACAAAGCCGTCCAAAAGCTTCATAATTGTCTTCATATCAGAAGCGTGAATCCCGGTGGTGGGTTCATCCAGCACATAGATGTTCCCCTTCTTTCCCAGGTATTTTGCCAGCTTTACCCGCTACCGCTCGCCCCCTGACAGAGTGGATAAGGGCTGTCCAAAGGAAAGATAGGAAAGTCCCACCTCTACCACGGTATGCAGCGCCCTGCGGATTTTTGGACAGCCGGAAAAAAAGTCTTCGACCTCCCCTGCGCTCATATCCAGAATCTCCACAATATTTTTCCCTTTGTATAAATAGGAAAGCGCATCGTCACTGTAGCGGTTCCGTCGCATGCTTCGCAGGTGGTCGTCACTGGGTCCATGAAGACCAGCTCGGTAGTGACAGCCCCATATGCACTAACTTACTTGAAAAAAAATAGAGAACTATGCCATAATAAAAGCCAGGGGGGAATTTATTATGGATATAAATATAGAAGAATTAATAAAACTTTTACCAGAAGGATACCAGCAGGCGTGTTATGAAACAAAAGCAATAGAAAGAAAACGTACTGTACAGACACCAGAAGAACTTCTTGTAATGTGCCTGTATTATATTTATGGTGCTTCTTTATTGGAAACAAGCCAGCTTGCAAAAATGAATGGCACAGGGAAAATGAGTGATGTTGCATTTATGAAACGTTTTGCAAAAAGCAACGGATGGTTCCAGTGGATTACAAAAAATATAAAACCAAGGGATATGTGCCATTACCAGAAACCAGGAATACTAAAGGAATACAATGTAACTGCCATAGATGCTTCTGATGTTTATACAAAAGGTGCTGTAAAACAGGCATGGCATCTCCATTATGCACTGGATTTGTTTTCATTAAACTGCCAGCAGTATAAGATAACAGATGAAAAAACAGGGGAAACACTAAAAAACTTTGAAATAAGGAAAAAAGACTTAATAATAGCAGACCATGCATATGCAACAATAACAGGGATGGAATACTGTCTGGAAAACGGTGGGGATTTTATTTTAAGGATAAGGAACAAAGCATTTAATTTATATAATGCAGAAAGGGAACAGGTATTTCTTAAAGACTGGCTAAAAACACTGGACGGAGGTGCTTCCTGTGCTATGTTTTATTACAGGGACAGCCAGAAAAACTATAAGAATGTAAGGATATGTGCACTTCCAAAAACGGAAGAAGAAATAAAAAAAGAGGAAAAAAGCTAAAGAAAAAAGAGGGTAAAAAACAGATAAAAATTTCAGATGACACAAAATTTTCACACCGTTATACATTTGTTGCTACTTCACTTCCGAAAACATTTACGGCAGAAGATATCCTTGCCATTTACCGTCTGCGATGGCAGGTGGAAATGGTTTTTAAAAGGTATAAATCCATACTTGGTGCAGGAAGTGTGCCAGTGAAGACAAAAGAAGCAGCAGAAGCATGGATAAACGGGAAAATGATGCTTGCACTGTTAATTGAAAAATTTATTGGCAGTGCAGATTTTCCCCCCTCTGGGAAAAACAGAAAAAAACAGGAGCATATGGAGGGAAACCAGACTGGCACTTCTGTTAATTTTTATTTTTACAATGCCAAAAATTAATCTTCCTTTTGGGGATGGCTTTCTTGAGTATTCTGTGGATTGTTTTGTTGAAAAGCGAAAAACAGACAGGTTACAGATGCCAGCATTTTCGCTAAGTTAGTGCATATGGGCATGCCCCTGCAAAGGAGCTAAGCTGACACCCTGGTTATGGACAGGCGGAACGAAGGAAGTTAGGACCCGCAAGACGATAATCCTGGTAGACATGGGAGGTGCGTTGCCATAGAAGGACGGGTATACACAAGACCATGCAGAGCGAAAACCAAGATGTTCTATTTCGTGTACCCTTTACCCTCTATTTTTGTACCAGATACAGAGAAATGTCCATCTCCTTGGCTCATTCTTCTGAGATATGAAACTTAAAATTCCTTGATTTTTTAAGGAAAATCACTTGATAATATAGGGAGGAACTTATGGAGTATTCAATCCAGTTGAACGCAGTAAACAACCCGGAAAAGAGTGTGAGGGCATTTGCAACCCTCGTGTTCGGGGACAGCTTCAAGTTTACCAATGTAGCGGTGCTTGAGGGCAGCAAGGGCAATTTCGTATCCATGCCCAGTTTCTGCACAAAGGAGAGGGACGAATACAACAATCCGGTCTATAAGGACGTCTGCAACCCGATCACGAAGGATTTCCGTGAGGAACTGTACAGCGACATTTTAAAGTTCTATGACGAAATGGAGCAGACAGGAAAGGAAGAGGTCAGGATGGGGGCAGAGGAACCGGACGAGCCGGAGTTTACGATAAGGGTAACGCCTTTTGAGCGTGAGGGTAGCAACATGGTAGGTCTCGCGAGCATCGTGCTGAATGACAGTTTTGCGGTAGGCAATGTGAGCGTTGTGGAGGGCAAGAACGGAATGTTCGTGGCAATGCCGTCCTATAAGGCAGGCAACAGGTACAGAGACGTTTGTTTCCCGATCACAAAGGAGTTCAGGAAAAAATCAACGATGCGGTGCTTGAAACGTACCAGCAGGCAAAGGAACAGGCAATGCAGGAGGGACTTGAACGTGCTTCCCCGCAGATGCAGACTGATGACAGGGGCTTTATGAAAGCCAGCGGGGAGCCGCTGCCGTTCCGCTAGGCAGAACCAGTAATCAGAAAGGAGCAGGGCGGGTAACCGCCCTGCGGAAAGGAAAAGAAAAATGGAAATGACTGCAAACGTGCAACTTACAAAGGAAAAAAATCTCATGAAGCTGCTCGATCTGCTCCGTAAAAACAATATGAAAAAGGCTGCAAACAGCATCTTTGAAATGGCAGCGTATGTCGATGTCATGGAGAAGAAGATGGATTCGGTCTTAGATGAGCTTACGACGGTTAAAAACCAGCTAAGAGCGTGAGGCAGAGATCAAGGCAAAGGCGGGGGAAATCGTGACGGCGGCAAAGCAGAAAGGGAAAGCTGCCTTAAACAAAGTGGCGGAGTTTCTTGGAATTAAGAAAAAATTAGAGGGTATCCGCCAGAACGTGCAGGAGTCCATAGCAGACGTGGATAAGAGCATTGGAAAAATAGACGCTTTCGGCACAGGCATGAGAGAAGCCGGACAGAAGATCGCCAACACATTCCATACATTTGCGGATAAACCGGAAAAGGAGTACGGAGAGGAAGAAGTTCTCAAAGACAGAACTGATAAAGAAGCCGTTTCAGGTAAAGAGAAAGCTGCTGTCCGGTATCCTGAACTGTGCAGATGCCGCCATAGAAAAGACAGAGCAGCTTGCCGCTGATGTGAAACAGTACCAGACGGATAAGGCAGAACGGGAAATGGGCAGCGTTGACAGCATGGAGGCTGTTAATCCGGTTGAACTTGCAGTAGTGGCAGAGCCGGAGTTCCAGTATGGAGCAGAGGCGTTTGAAGCACACCAGCAGGAAACAACAAAAGCAATGGCAACGGATAAAGCGACAAAGAAAGAGCCTGTAAAGAACGGAAAGAGCCGATAGGGAAAAGTCCTCTTGAATTGAACTTAGGTTTGATTCAGGGGGATTTTTTGTTTTGATGGTCGTTTTCTGCAAAAAATAGCCACTTTCTGCAAGGGATATTGAAAATATTAATTAAATTGGTACAATGATGGCGTAAATATAATTTAGAAGGGAGGATATACGTAGCTGTAACTACAATAGCATTATCGGTGACATTGTAGTTAGTAATGGAGTTGATGTGAAATGATGAAGTGAGCGTATGTTGGTTGGATTGGCAAAAATTATATGACGGAAACAATTGGCTGAGATATTTTTTAATATCAGAAAGCATTCATTGTTTATTAAAATGCATAGAGGAAATGGACGTGGGCATTGTTTATTTACTTTACGCATTTCGATAACTTGTCAATATTTTGTTCCAAGTAAAAATGTTCATGTGCGAAAATGGGATAAAAATTAACAGATTATCTGCTAACTGTTTTTGAAAATAAAATTACACATCAACCCCCAATGTAATGTTTACTTGTAGTTGATTAAAAACTTTTTTAGAAAGTGAGGTATTGCTCATGAAAAAAACAAAAAAATTTGTATATTTTTTGCTGTCTATGATTATGATATTAAGTACGTCTATAACTGCTTTTGCGGCGGAAGTGCAACCAGTAGCCGATTCTACGTTGGGAACTTTAACGATTTTTGCCTCAAATGATGGTGGAAGTTCGTCTTGGAATACATCTGGTCATGCTTTTATTGCGTTTAAAAACTCTTCATCATCTTCTGTTAGAGTAGGAGGATTGAATGTAGGATCAGGACACGAAATCACAATAGGAACATGGGGGAATAAATCTCAGCATCAAGGAATTTGGTATAATCTTGAGTCCTATTTTGTAAATAATAATAGTGCTTATGGCAATCGTGTATCACTCTCAATGTCAGTGACTCAGAGTGATATAGATACAATTAACAGCATTATTAGTAATAATGACAAATGGTCACTTACAAATAACTGTTCTTCGTTTGCTGTAAAGGTTTGGAATAGTGTATCTTCAACGACTTTGAGTGCCGGCTCTCCAAATACGCCAACTTCACTCATGTCAAGCATAAAATCTAAATCTGGATATCAAACAGGGCGCTCTATCGGCAATACGACACCTATCGGATATGTAAGCAATGGATCGTTTGTAACAGTAACAATGACAAGCGCGGCTAACTTATCCAAAACTAATGATACGGCAATTATGAATACAACTACTGATAATGCCGAATTTATTACACCTATTGATATGAATCCATACAGTTATACAGCCGAATAAAAGTAATAAATTATTCATTTCGGTTATGCGTTTGTTGGACTTAATATTACATTAAAAAAGAAGAGCATATTAATGCCCAATATGCTCTTCTTTTTACAATATTTTGTCTATTCTTGAAATTAGATAGTATAGCAACATTATTGAGTATCATGGAAATTATATTTACGAAAATAATTAGGGAGGTTTTATGAAAAAAATCAGCTTTTTGTTTATTTGTTTTGCAATTTTACTGTCTGATATGATGTGTGCTGTAGTAGCTTTTAATTATGGAAAAATGCTTTGGGGAACCGAAAATGCAGGATATAGTGCACCTGCTCAGACAGCTTTTTTATGGGCGATTCCCTTTCTAATTGGTATTGTTATATGTATTATTGTAGCGGTAATTGCATATAAAAGAAGATAATAATGTTTGTCGTCAAATGCTAGATCTAAATGATAGGGGAAAAGTCTGCTTGAATTGATTAAGGATTGATTCAAGCAGACTTTTTACTTTGCATATCGGTTTTATGTGTAAAGAAATATTGATGTTGCTGAAAAATTTTAGGTAAAGTATATTGACCGTTTTCTGCAATAAAAATTACATAAAGTGGACTAAAACCAGTTCTCTTTCATTAGCTTTATTGAATACAATACTCTAAAAAAAACCGAAACGGGTTCAGGGGTATGGTGATGGTATGGAGCAGAAAATAAAGCAGGACGAAATATTTATCGGGCAGAATATCAGGCGTATCAGGAAAGAAAAAGGGATACGGCAGACGGAAATGGTAGTATTGATGCAATTACAAAATGTACCTGTGACCAGAGAAGCGTTGGTAAAAATAGAAAGGGGAATACAGCACATACAAGCATCACAGCTTAGGGCAATCAGAGATGTATTGGAAACAACGTATGATGAATTGCTGAAATAAAAACGACAGATCGGTGTGACCTGTCATTTTATTAACATATTGTACATATCTATCCATTTGATAATAATTCTTTCATAGCCGCTGTAAACGAGTAAGAGGATGAGAGGGTTTCCTTTAGCTCACATTCACTACAGTCAGGCATTTGTGAAAGCATACTGATTTTATGCTTTTTCCATAGCAGGGCAGCATTTTTTTCAGGCAGAATCTCAAAAATGTACTTATCCTGCCAGTCGTCAAATACAATTTCATTTTCTTTCAAAATATAATAGGACTGCATGGTAAGTCTATAATCCTCTTGGCATGTGCGATATAAGTCATTTGCTGTCATGTGTCTAAAATCATCTAAACAGGATATGTTGTTTCGGAACAGCATGGGGTAAATTTTTGAGGGCAACTGGTATTTATTAAAATTTTCTTTGATAGATAATATGGATCGTAACTCTATATTGTATTTCTGACAAATTTGTTCCAATTCTAAGATGGTCTTTTCTCCTAAGTTCCGGAAATGCAGAATATCTTCTTTGGGATAAGATGCAAGCTGTGAAAGGTACATAACACCATTTCGTACAAGGGCGTTCTGCAATCGCTTAGACATGGGGACATCATAGATGGATATTTCGTTACTGGGTGGCAGCAGATAACCTAAAGCGTTCAATTTGTCAATCAGGGGCTCAATATTAAAATTCTTGGGGAATTTATTTATTAGGGTAATGTAGTTTTGTCCTGCAAGTTCTGAAACCATTGTCAAGCCTATGCTTTTCAAGGCAGATTTAGAAGCGGCAGAAATGTTTAGGTCTTGAATCTTCATATCTATATCTTTGCTCCTTTATTCTTAGAGGTTGAAATGGACACAAACCTAGTATAGCACTTTTTTAGGAAAAATAAAACAAAAATGGACTAAACAAGACTTAATCTGAAAATAAATATTACTGATATTATGCTTGTGTCAAATTCTGTATAATATGGTCGTTTTCTGCAATTTAGTTGACTAATGTGCTAAAGAAAAATAAAATAATAAGGGGAATTGTAGATTTTTGCGTGTTATTTTCCTTACCATGAATGTAAGCAAAAAGGATTAATAAATTTAGTCATATGTGTGGAAATACAAAATGATGGGGTATAAAGAGTATCAGGGATAGACGGATATCAATTAGCAAGAAAGGAGGAGACAAAGCAGGTGTTCAAAATGCAATATGTGATGATGAAAATCTTTTTACAGAAGAACTAAAAGAACTGATCTCCAGCTACATGATGGAAAAAGGTCTTATTTTTGAAATAGATACATATTATGTGCATTCTTGATGTGTTTGGCAAAAATTATAAAACAGGAGGTATGTGTAAAATGAAAAAAACAGAAAAATCAAAAAAACTGCGCTCAAGATAGTTGAGAGGATTGTCCGCAATGAAGCAGAAAGAGATATATGGGGAGATCCGCCTCTTTGTATTGGGATTGGTCATCAGCCGAAAAGACCGAAACGGAAATAGGATTAAGATTAATAACTCAAACTTCGCACATTAATATTATCTATGTTCCTTGAAAATTCAATATCTGGCAGTTATTCAATTGTTTAAATTTTTGACCTGTACTGCTTGCAGGCGTGATTTCAGTACTATCGGAAGTGTGTTCATAAATGCATCTACCAGCTCATCTATCTTTTCTTCAGATAGTTCTGCATTGTCTGCAAGTATAGTGCGGAACATTTCAAGCAGCATTTGAAATGCCTGTATCCATGTGATATCAGACATTTCATCTGTAAAATATAAAAGAATCTCACCCATAGAACGCTGGGCATTCGCTTCCCTGCTTTCAAGGGACAACATCATGTATCTGGTAAATACAACTGCTGTATGCGCTGTCATCGCATCATAGGACAGCGCATTACACTCTTTGCTCAGGTTTAGATAGCTTTTATACACCTTAAAAAATACCTCGGTATCCCAGCGTTTTCCATATATACGAATGATCTCTTCCTCATTCAGGGAAATATCTGTTGAGATCAGGCACAGGCAGTCCTTCTTTTTATTTCGGTTCCGCACATACACCACTTTTGCCAGTATGACTCCCCCATCCTTTACGACCTCAATCATAACAGAAAGAAGATATTTCGATCTCCCGCGTTTTTTCTTGTTTTTCTTGTAAATGGATGTCAGGGGCATATCCTCATTGTTGTATCTGAAAAACATTTTTGGCGTTTTCTTAACCATACCAATCACATCATAATCCAGTGCTTTTACGGCATGGAGGGTGAGAACCAACTGTCAAAAAGCACATATTTTGCTGGAATGCCAGCGTTTTTTGCAGCTTTTAAAAGTTCCAGCATTGCAGTTGTCCCTTTTTCCATGGAAAGCTGACGACGCTTATAACCGGCACTCCTTTTATCAACACTGGCAGCATCGTTAATGCGGCTTTTCCTGTTTTCTGAAGACAGCAGGACACTGTTGACTGGGATAAAGGTGCTCCCATCTGTCCAGCCGAGTGTAAGCATACGGAACCCAAATTTGTATGCATGCTTTGCATGGTCATATACTTTTGCAAGCAGTTCCACTTTCTTTGAATGGCAGCGTTCAAACATGGAGTCATCAATTGTCAGGACGTTGACGCGTTCTTCAGAATCAAGGGGGACTATAGCGTTTTTAATAATGCGTGCTGCAAGTATTGTTGTAAAACGTATCCAGTTAATCTGAACCATCTTCATAAAACGATATATGGTATCCTTCGCAAAAGAAGGTGTATTTTTGCCAGTGACAAGGCTCATATACATGCTCCTGTTGGAAAATATTAGAAGAAATAGATACTGGAATACCTCAATAACAGGAATACCTTTCTTTTTATAGGTATTAGACTGCTTTAATGCGGAAGAAACATGAAACCTGTGAAAAGACCTCTTAATAGATTCAGATACCTGCTTTTCATTCTGGATGTCTTGTGTTATACTTTTATTCATAGCATGAGCCCTCCGGTTTGTAATTGTTTTTGCAACTCAATTATACCAAAACCAGTAGGTTTCATGCTATATTTTTGCCAGAAATTATTGAATTTTCAAGGTATACAAGCACTTATTCAAGTGCGAAGTTTGAGTAATGAAGATTATTGGATAAAGTTTAGTGAAATTTCTGGAACTATAAAACTGAATGATTTTTAAGTCACACATTTTTTGTTTAAACAAATATACTTTGTCATCTCTTAAAATATTTATTAAAAATTAATATTAAATATTATTGGTAAAAAGTCTCCTTGAATTAGAAAGTGAAATAATTCAAGGAGATTTTTTTGATGGTCATTTTCTGCAAAAAACAGGTCACTTTCTGCAAGGGGTATTGCTGCCAAGATTTCAATTTAGTATTATAGAAATGCGGTTGTAACTACCATAAATATAAAATTATGAAAGGTGGAATTAAGATGAAAAGATTTTTATCATTAGCAATAGGAGTGGTTTTATCGGCAGCAATGCTTTTAGGGAGTAGTGATTATGTTTTTGCAGCAGAAAACGATCCGGAAATGGCAGTAAATGCCTCCGATTTGTCAGAAGGGGAGTTAAAAACAATTATTGTTGACATGGAAGATGTGTTATCAGAAGATGTAGTGACACTTGCAATTTCGCCACAAGCAACAAAGACATTATCAAAGGATTATGCAATTTCTTCGGGACAGACAGGTGTAATTACATCTATAAGGCAGATTGTGGATTTTAGAAGTGTTATCCCGGAAGGAGCAACAATACAAAGTATTACGCTTTATTGTCCAACAGGCACGAGAGTAACACAGTCGAAATATACGGCAATCAATAATTATTTGGTTACGGATTTAGATACGGAAGATACTACAACTATTCCGTTCCAAGTAACAAGTAATCCATCTTCCAAAAACACTTCTACTGTATTAGCTGGAAAACCAGCAAATGTTAGATTTTTAGTACAAATTCAGGGTAGAATTTTGCAACAGTATACTGGCATGGATGGATTTACTGTATTTGGCGGGAAAATGCTTGTTACATATAGAGAATAATTTGTGAGGTGAACTCATGGGAATTTCGATTTCAAGTGCAATTAATTCTGCTAATACGAAATGCAGTGCATCGCTGAGTAGTGGAGAACTTGATTGGGCCATGATTCCAAGTGCAAGGAAAAGTAATAAGTCACAGACTGAGTTTGTTGATGAGATTAAAGAACTGGCTCGGAGAGCTGCCAATACTACAAGTAAAGCGGAATTAGAATATATTCATAGGCAGAGGACAAAATTATGTGCGGAATATATGTCTGATGTATCACCTGACAGAAAGGCATTATATCAACAGGCTAAAAAAGCAATGCAAAGTCAAAGCGGTAATCCCAAATGTCAGGGGATTGGGGAATTGACATTGCTTGATTTTTTGGAGGCGGGAGAAGGAAAGAACAGTAATCTTGCTGAAAAGAAGTTTACTTTGGCAGGAGGCGGTACACTTGTCTGTCCGATTTTGACAAGTGGAGGACATGGTGCTGATATTTATTATCAGGGTACCAAGGTGCTGACTTATCTGGGATCAGGGTACGGATGGGCTTACGAAAGAACTCCGGCTGAACGGGAAAAGGAAAGGGAATTTTATGGAATTTACTTTAATGAGTATCGTACCCTAAAGAATGAACAGGGATCAGAATTGGAGGAATTACCAGATTATTTGGAAGAAAAACCATCTTTTGACATGAAAGCATAAGAAATATAGGTAAAAAGAGAATATCCCCTTGAACTGGAAATATTAGTTCAAGAGGGTATTCTTGTTTATATGGTCGTTTTCTGCAAAAACGGGACACTTTCTGCAATGTATATTGATTTATAAACGGTTATTTGTTATTTTAAATAAAAATATTATATATTATTGATTTTCTATATAAAATAACATTATCTATAATGTGGAAAGGGAGGGAAGAAGTAGATTATTATAGAAGATCAGTATAAAAGGAGGCAAATTATGAGATTCAATAAGAAAATTTTATCAACAGTATTATCTATGTCAATGGCTTTGGCTTTGATGCTGAATCCGATGTCAGTTATGGCGGCAGACAACAGTACAACTAATTCTGACGAAACTATTGTAATTGAGCAGGAAGATGGCAGTATAATCAAATTAACACCTTTATCCGAAGAAGAGGTTGCTGTATTACTTGAGAATGAAGAGAATCAACAACAGACAAGAATCGAAAATGAAGTATATGCTGCACCTGTTAAGGTTGATTCAAGTCGTGTAGCTGTGGATTTTACAAACAAAGGTTTCATTTTAGATTTTGTTGATTATGTGCAAACCAACTTAATAATTTGGCACGCAATAGATGATAATCCGGTTGGTTATAGAATGGAATATATAAAACTTCCGCATGGAACTCACAGAACAAAACCGGTATATGTATCAGGATGGCATAGGGCACAAACAATAGGTGGATTTTATATAGACGGATTTGGGAAAGAGGTAGGAATTGGAACTGCAAGCGGATATGTTTATAATTAATTTTCCGCAGGAATTTGAAAAAAATATGTACTCTTTCATGTTGTAGGTAGGAACTATTATATGCAAACAGAAATAATGCTCGCTTTACAAAGTTGTTTAAAAAAAGATTATTCCGAAAAAAATCAGTTAAAGCAAATTGATATGCTTCGGATGATATTGGAAATAAATCAGGATATTCTTAGTTATGGAATATCTAAGATTGAGGACTACGAAAACAAGACAATGATTTTTCCTATGCTCTGTAGGGGGTTAAAATTGGTAAGATTTGGATTGGAACCACAAGTTATAGAATCAATACTTCTAAATTCAGCATTTGCCAATGAAGTTGATTTATTAGAAAGTCTGCTTGTTATAGATGGCGTTATTTCAATTCAAATGTTGTGCTCTCCAGATGTAACAAAGGAACTGTTGCTTTCCTATTTTAGTTTTAACCTGCAAGAAAACATAAGAAAGAACCTACAGGATTTGAAATTGAATTGTAGAGAGCCATTAAGTATGAAAGAAATAGAAAAATTGTTGGAAGATCAAAGTTCATAAGTAAATAGGTGCCTGTTATGACTGAAAAAAGCTGATAGTGAAATAGATTCCCTTGAATCAGATGCTATTTTGATTCAAGGGGATTTTTGATTTATTGGTTATTTTCTGCAATATAGGACACATTCTGCAAAATGTAAAAATTATTTTTTTAACTATTCTTTTCTAATATTGCTTTTACACAGAGTAAAATTGACGGTTGCATACTATCAATGAATACCTCGGTGCAGGAACAAAGTTGCGAAATAGTGTATATGTGGTATTTTTTGCTTAATGTTCGAGAGTCTTTTCTTGGCATAGCTTCAAAAAGGTACTTATCTTCCCATGCTTGAAAAGTAATTCCTTTATCTATTGGGATATGATATATTTTCATAGTTTCGCTATAGTCTTGCTGGCATATCATATGTAAATCGTGAGTAGTTATATTCTTTAATTCATCAAAAGAAGAAATCTTATACCTATAGAGGCTCTCATAATGCATTGAACGGAAAGGCAAATCGTAAGAAGCCATATTTTCTTTAATGCTCTGTATGGAGCGCAATTTTATATTATGAGCCTTACATATTTCTTCCATTTCCATCATTGTTTGCTCTCCGAGATTGCGCAAACAAGCAAGTTCTTCTTTGGAACATAAAGATAATTGGGATAAGTAGAGGAAATAATTTCTCTCAAGAATATGGAAAAGCCTTTTGGATATAGGTACATCGTAAATTGACACTGCATTGTCCGGGGGCAGCAAATAACCAACATTATTAAGTTCCTGAATAATGGAATAAATATGATGAAGTTTAAAGGGGAATTTCTGAATCAAAGATACATAGTTTTGACCTTCCAAATCGGAAACCATAGTAAATCCCAGTTCATGAAGTATATTTTTAGCATGGTAAGAAATTTTCAAATCATTTATCTGTAAATCCATAAATTTTCACTCCTTTAGTCATTCCATTTTACTCATAATAAAAACAGAATAGCAATATATTTAGCAGAAAATGACAATATTCAGCATAAAATGGATATTGAATATCTATTTTATGTGTCAAGGCAGAAATGATAGTCTTTGGTAGCATAGAAGTATTTAAGTACCATTTATTGTCCGATTTCTGCAATAAAAATTACATAAAGTGGACTAAAACCAGTCCCTTTTCAATAGCTCTATTGAATACAATACTCTAAAAAGAACCGAAACGGGTTCAGGAGTGTGGTGATGGTATGGAGCAGAAAATAAAGCAG
>ERZ808049.440-NODE-440-length-21817-cov-3.488592_pt1 | contig 21817 bp, 16 predicted proteins | sample MGYA00380198_ERZ808049 | MGnify/ENA primary metagenome ERZ808049 (study PRJEB31490, sample SAMN06133414) | mouse gut metagenome | isolation source: Z2_2 | host: mice | place: China: Chengdu | collected 2015-05 ...
AAACGTGGCACAGGCGGAAAGCTCCTATGAATCTGTGCTCATCAGAAAGGCAGCAGGAATGGCTGTCCAGTCCGATGAGAAGGAGGCAGAGGAGGCAGTGACCACAGCCAAGGCATCCCTCCAGTCGGCAGAAAGCAGTCTGGAGGCCACAAAGAAAAGTCTTTGTGTGCTTCTTGGATGGAAGTACAGCGATGAGGTGGAAATTGGAATTCTTCCGGAGCCGGATCTTGAGGCCATGGAGGCCATCCGGGTGGATGCAGATATCGAAACTGCTTTGAACAACAATTACAGTCTCCAGATTACCGCACGGCGGATTGCCAATGCCAGAAACGATACGGTCAGGGAGACGCAGCAGAAGACTTATGAAAACCAGAAGGAAACCGTTTCTTCCAATGTAAAAAACGCGTATAACAGCCTGATGCTTGCAAAAGCCTCTTATGAGCAGGCGGCAGAAAGTCTTAAAATACAGGAAAAGGAACTGGAAGCCACCGGACTCCGCCTGTCTGCCGGAACCATTACGAAGAAGGCCTATGAGTCTCTGAAATCGGGCTGTACGGCGGCCCGGGTCAGCGCGGAAACGGAAAAGCTTAATCTTTTAAATGCACAGCTTACGTACCAGTGGGCTGTGGACGGACTGGCATCTGCGTCATAGGCGGAAAGCAGGAAGGAGAAGGAAAATGAAAAGATGGAAGTGGGGATTTAAGCTGGCCTGCGCCCTCTGTTTTTTTGGGGGGCTGGCTCTGGTCCTTTCTCTGTGGCTGCTTCCTGTAAACCTGGCTTTCGCTGCTGAAACCGGGAGTCTTGGGGAGGGCTCTGATGCCGCAGGGACTGTGGTGGAATATGAGGATTTAAGGGAGCTTTTAAAGGCGGGAAATGTAAGCCTTAAGCAGACAAAAAGAGAACAGGAGAACAGCATTGCTCCCTATAAGGAAATGCAGGATATTTTGCAGGAAGAGCAGAAATATATGGAAGAGATGGCGGAGTCTTATGAGGAGGACGGGAACGCCCCAATGCATGAATTTTATGAGGAGCGTGCGAAGCAGTTAAAAGCGTCCGCGTCCCAGGTGGGCGCCCAGATCAGGTCCATGAGCTCGTACAGTCAGGAAAAGGCCTATGAAAAGCAGGTAGATGCCTGCCTTGTGGCTGCTCAGACTCTGATGAATTCCTATAACCAGATGGAGGAGCAGATAAAGGCTCAGGAAAAACAGGTGGAGTATGTAAAGGCTTCCTGTGAGGAAACGAAAACAAGATACCAGGCAGGGCTTGTTAAGGCAGATAAGGTTCTTTCGGCAGAGAATTCCCTGACAGCCGTAAATCATACCCTGGCTTCTTTAAAGGAACAACGGGATGAGATAAAGGAAAGCCTGCTGTCTATGCTGGGGCTTTCCGGAGAGACAGAGATTCAGATAGGGGCCATTCCCGAACCGGATATGGAGGCAATCGGAGCCATTGATTTTGAGTCCGATAAACAGACTGCAGTCAGCAACGACAGCACTTATGTGAGCGAGCTCAATTCCAAAGCAAAAGGCACCGATGCCAGGGAATTAAGAAGCCGCCGGGTGGAGGATGCAGAGGCAAACGAGATCATAAGCATCACCTCCTCCTATGAGGAGCTTCAAAATAAGAGACTTGAGTATGAGGCGGCCATGGAGGCCTTTGAGGCGGCAGATCTCCGGTATCAGGCTCTTTTAAGAAAGAAACAGGCAGGACTTTTAAGCCAGACAGATTACCTTCAGGGAGAGGCTTCCTATGAAGCCGAGAGGGCCGCGAAGGAGGTTTCTGCCATGAGTCTTTTCCAGGCATATGAAACCTATCAATGGGAGGTGAAGGGGCGGGTGTAAAAGCAGACTGAGAAGTTCCATTTCAGCCCGGGACGTGTCCGGCGGCGGAAGAATTACCGCATTCGGAGGTTGTGCCCGGGCAGTTCTTCTGCTATACTCTTTTCATGGCAATGACCAGTTCATGGAATTCTGCCATATCATCCGGAACCATTCTGGTTCCATCTGTACGATTCATGGCCGTGTTCGGCCGGATTCACTTGGTTTTAAATTTAATCTTGGGATTTTTTATGGCTGGTACCTGAAGCTGTCCGGTGATTCTTCCAATTTCCTGTTCCAATCCATGAAAATCCCTGAGATTCCGCCGTACCATGAGCCCGACAAAACGGCCGGACCGGGAACCATCGTGCTTTTAGCACCTCTTGGCTTCTCTGTGTGCGCCCAGACAGGAATTGATCCGCTTCTTATGGTATTTGCCATTGATACCGGGTATAACTGCGGAACCCAGAACCCGTGGACAGGCACAGGCGTCGTTCTTTACGGACTGGTGGAGGAGAGCGGCGTGGCTGCTGACCTTGCCATCCATACCTATATGTTAAGTTATGCAACGTTCTTAATTAATAAAGTATTATTCCTGATTCTTTTCTATGTGGTATTCAAATTCCTGAAGGGAAAGAAGAATGGCGAAGCACAGAAAGTACAGAATCTGGACATCCTTGAAAAAGAACCGGAGCCATTCTCCGGCGTACAGAAGAAGACCATGATCTTAATTCTTGTTTCCTTCTGTCTCTTGGTAATCCCGAACATTATCAATACCCTGGTAAAGATAAAAGATCCGGCGTTCAAGAACCTGGTTGCTCTCTGCAAGCCCCAGGCAGTGCTCATTATCTTTGCCCTGATTGCCAGCTTTATGAATCTGGCAAATCCCAAAAAAGTGATGCAGAAAATGCCTATGGGCACTGTATTTACCATCGCCGGCGTATGCTTCCTTATGGAGCTTGCCAAAAAGGCGGGTCTTCTGGAAGCCGTTGTAGCCGTGTTTGAAGGCGGAAATATCCCCGGATTTTTAATTACCCCGGTATTTTGCTTTATTGCTGCTTTCTTAAGTATTTTTGCCAGCGGCACAAGCGTGGTTCTTCCGCTTTTGTTCCCCATGGTTCCCGCGCTGGCAGCGGCAACGGGAATCAATACGGTGGCCCTCTATGCAGCAGCCCAGATCGGAGCCCTTGCCACACCGATTTCACCGTTTTCCACCGCCGGAGCCCAGTTTGTGGGACTGGCTCCCGATGATAAGTTAAGTGACACTCTGGTAAAACAGCAGTTCCTTCTTGCCATTGTGATGATGGCGGCCACTACCGTTGCGGCACTGTTCGGACTGTGCGGTATTTTTAAGCTTTAACGGAACAGTTTAAGTTCCGGCGCCTTTGCCGGAAACAGGAGAAACTCTATGAATGCTGTGATTGAAACCATATTAAAACGCCGGAGCGTCAGAGCCTATCAGGAGAAGCAGATTACAAAGGAGGAGCTGGATGTCCTTCTTACCTGCGCCCTGTATGCGCCTACCGGAGGAAATTTACAGAACAGCCGGTTCCTTGTAATTCAAAACCCGAAGATCCTGGAAGAGTTAAACGGGGTGATTCGCCATGAGCTGGCCTCCAGAGAACCTGTGGAGGGTGAAATGATGGCGAAGGGAATCCGAAGGGCCCGCCAGGACGGATATCACTTTATTTTTCATGCCCCCACACTCATAAGCGCTGTGGCCCCGAGAGACCATGAAAACAGCATGGCTAACTGCTGCGTGGGCCTTGAAAATATTCAGATTGCTGCCGTATCCCTGGGACTTGGGGCATGCTGGAGCAATCAGCCCCACTGGCTGACAGATGTACCGGCTGTAAGGGAGATCTTCGGACGGCTGGGTTTAAAAGAAAATGAAGATATTTTCGGAAGTGTTTCCGTGGGGTATCCGGCCTTTGTGGCAAAGCAGGCCCCGGCCAGAAAAGAAGGGCGGATTTTCCTGGACCGGGAGCTGCCGTAAGATTTTATACCAGTGTATGGATACATTTATTTTCAGGCCAGTTATTTGGCGAAGTGTCAATGTGTCAGCACACCAGCTCACAGATCATACGGGCCGTGAGAGTGCGGGGAAGGATCACAGGCTTTCCTGTGAGGGCCTGTATTCGTTCCTTCATTTCCACCGTATAGCCGATACAGTCAAGTAAAATAAGATCGGTTTCTTCAGGAATGGCCCTGGCGGCTTTAAGGACTTCGTCGGGGCCGTCGTAAGGAGAAACGGCGATCATATGGACCTGTCCGGCATGGGGAGACCATTTCTTTATTCCCTGGTCCATCTGCTCTCTGGCAGGAGTAAGGACCGTAAGGAAACGGCTTCCGACGGCGGGAATCAGGCCGGAAAGAAGCTTGTTGGGAAAGATAAGGGGAACATGGGATTTAAAATTACCCGGAAATTCTCCGGTACATAAAAAGAGGATCAGAGAGACCTCCTTTTTTTCCAGCTCATGAATACAGGTCTGAAGCCGCGGCAGAACATGGGACTCCCCAAAGGCCACAGATGTTTTGTCGGCCAGTCTGGATACGAGGACATGATCGCCGGGCAGGGGACGGAACGCGGCAATTTCTTCTTTTGTAAGACCGTCAAGACCACCCATCTGGATAATTTCAATGGATTTTCCTAAAATTGGTTCCATTTCAGGGATGAGATCGGTCCGCGGTGCCTGCCCCACCGTAATTGCGCCAATTTTTTTCATAGACACTCCTTTCCTTGAATGAAGTAATCGTTTGTGGATTTTTGCCCGTAGCTGTGAGAGTACGGAACGGTTATGCTATTTGGATTTTAGCACAGGCCCGGCATGGTTTTCAAGAAGAACAAAGAAAAGAGGTAGAAATGATGTATAAGCCAAACAGAAAAATTCCCTGCGTCTATATGCGCGGCGGCACCAGCAAAGCGGTTTTCTTTCATGATAAGGACCTTCCAGAGGATGCGGCAGAGCGTGATAAAGTGATCTTAAGCGCATTTGGAAGTCCGGACAGACGTCAGATCGACGGCATGGGCGGAGCCAACACCTCCACCAGCAAGGTGGCGGTGATTAAAAAGAGTGAACGGCCGGGCATCGACGTGGATTATGATTTCGGCCAGGTAGATGTCAATGCCCCCATTGTGGGAAAGACCATGAACTGCGGAAATATTTCTTCCGCCGTCGGTCCCTTTGCCATTGACGAGGGCCTGGTAAAGGCAGTAGAACCCATGACCGAGGTACATATCTTTAACACAAATACACAGAAGGAAATTATTGCACAGGTTCCCGTAAAGGACGGGCGTGCCGTTACGGAGGGCGACTTTGCCATTGACGGCGTTCCGGGTACAGCGGCAAAGGTGACCTTAAAATTTGTCGCTCCCCAGGGAGCGGCATCCGGAAAGCTGCTTCCCACGGGCCATGGGAAGGATAGTATTGAAATTGAGGGAAAGAACTATGAATACAGCTTTGTGGATGCTGCCAATCCGGTGATCTTTGTACATCCGGAGGACTTTGGCGTAAAGGGAACAGAAATTCCGTCGGAGTTCAACGCCCTTCCAAACTGCAAGGAGATCTGCCGGATTTTGGAAATCATCCGCGGAACCGGGGCCGTCACTTTAGGTTTTGCCAAAGATTTAGAGGACGCCAGAGTCAACAGTCAGACACTTCCGAAGATCGCCTTTGCCACAAAGCCGGTGGACTACACGGCAGGAAGCGGCAAAGAAATCAAGGCGGGAGATGTGGACCTGGTGGGAAGGCTGTTCTCCGTGGGTATGAAAATGATCGACGCCTATATGGGAACGGGAGCCATCTGCACCATCACGGCCGCCAATACACCGGGCACCATTGTAAACGAAATCGCCAGAGAATCCCTGGGAACCGACCGGATTGAACACCTTCGTATCGGCCATCCCTGGGGCATCATGGACGCCTACGCGGATTTAAAGGTTCATGAGGACGGATCCCACGAGGTTTTAAGCGGAAATCTGGACAGAACCGCCAGACGCATCATGGAAGGTTTCATTTACGTTCGGGATTAACATGCAGAATTAACGTGTGGGATTAACGCGCGGGGGTAACGCGCGGCATGAAAAGAATACGGCCCGGAAAGTCCGAAAGACAGGAGGAAAGAGAAAGGATGCTGACGGAGCGATTTGCCGATTTTATTTATGATACCAATTTTGAGGATCTGCCAAAGAACATTGTTTCCCTGGCAAAGGAGCGGATTCTGGATTCCGTGGGAGCCATCCTGGCAGGGGCCGGAAACTGGGCTTACAGGGATAAGTTTCTGGCAGCCTGCAAAGAGCAGGGACTGGGAGACTGTTCCGCTTTCACCACGGGAGATTTGAAATTTCCGGCAGCCCGGGCGGCCATGATCGACGCCACTTTCGGACACGCGGTGGAGCTGGACGACGGCCATAAATTTGCGGGGGCCCATGCGGGAACCGCCGTGGTTCCCATAGCCTTAACTCTGGCCCGCCAGAACGGACTTTCCGGACGGGATGTGATCACCTCTGTGGTGCTGGGATATGACATTGTATACAGGATTGCGGCTGCCATGGCGCCTCACCAGATTGATAAGGGCTTTCATCCCACCAGCAACGACGACACACTGGGGGCGGCGGCCACGGCCGGGAAGCTTCTTGGCCTCACAAAGGAACAGCTTGCAAACGCCCTGGGGCTTGCAGGGCTTTATGCGTCCGGACTTATGGAGGCCACGGTCACAGGACAGCTTTCCAAATGCGTCATGGTGGGAAATTCCGCCGCCAGCGGAATGGCGGCCGTTTATTATGCGAAAGAAGGTATGGAAGGAACCACCAGCGTTTTTGAAGGAAAAGATGGCTTCTTCGCGGCAAAATCAAAGGATGTGAATGCAGACGCTGTCCTGGAGGGACTTGGAGAGAAATTCGTGATCACCGATACATACAGCAAGATGTATCCCACCTGCCGCCATGCACAGCCCGCCATCGAAGGCGCGCTGAATCTGATGGAGGAGTATGGATTCGGCCCGGAGGATGTGGACCATGTGTGGGTGGGAACCCATGAGGTGGCTTATACGCTGACCGGAAAAATAAAGGAACCGAAGGATTCCGGCGAGGCAAAGTTCAGCTCTGCCTATGGGATTGCCATTGCCCTTTATGAGAAGGGCTTCGGCGTCTGCCATCTGAATCCGGAATACACAGAGAATCCCAAATATCTGGAGCTGGCGAACCGTGTTACCGTGGAGCAGGACCCGGATGTCCAGGCTGAGTATCCCACGAGACGCGGCGCAAAGGTAAAGATCTTTTTAAAGGATGGAAGAGAACTGTCCACAGAAGTTTATGATTTAAAGGGCTCGCCCAACAACCCGGTGGGATTTGAGGAGATAAAAAATAAATTCGTGGCCAATGTGAAAAATCTGATGACAGAAGAAGACTTAAAAAATCTGATCGACAGGATCATGAGCCTGGATACCATGGATTCGGTGGAGCCGATCATGGAGATTCTGACAAAACCAATCGTATAAATTGTAACAATATCCGGAGTTTACCGGCCGCCAAAGCCAGGAGGGCCGGTCTTTGGAATATGGATGGAGAGGAAGAACATGGGAAAAACAGCGATTGTTAAGATTATGGAGCGGGCGGCCGGACGCAGTGTCTCGGTGGGAGAGAGAGTCTGGTGCAATGTGGATCTGGCTTCCGCCCGTGACTTCGGAGGGGCCAACTGTGTGCTCCAGTTTGAAAAGGAGATGGGAAAAGACGCAAAGGTCTGGGATCCGGATAAAGTTGCGTATACCTTTGATTTGCAGGCGCCGTCCCATTCAGAGAAGGTATCCAATAATCAGAAAATCATCCGTGAGTTTGCCAGGAGACAGGGCATCCGCCATGTGTTTGACATTAACCACGGCATCGGCCAGCACGTGATGCTGGAGGCGGGGCTCATAAAGCCGGGCGATGTGGTCCTGGGAACGGACAGCCATATGAATCTTCTGGGAGCTGTGGGAGCCTTTGCCACAGGAAACGGGAACTCTGATATTGCGGCGGCATACATTAACGGCACCTGCTGGTTCCGCGTGCCGGAGACCATGAAAATCGAGGTGACGGGAACCTTTAAAAAGGGAGTCTGCATGCGGGATCTTCTGACGAGAATCGTCGGGGATCTGGGCGCCGGAGGCATGGATTTCCTGGCGGTGGAATTTACGGGAGAAACCATTGAGAGAGCCACCCTGGCGGAGCGTATTACCCTCTGCTCCATGGTGACGGAAATGAGCGGAAAGGTGCCACTCATCATGCCAAACGGCGAGGTGCTGGAATGGCTCTGTGAGCGTGCCGGAGAAGAAGTGAGAGAACGGGTAAGAACCCTGTCCGCGGATCCGGATGCCGAATACTGCCGGGTACTCCATTATGATGTGACCGATCTGGAGCCCCTCGCGTCCTGTCCCGATGCGCCGGACAATGTAAAGCCGGTTTCTGAGATCGCGGGGACCAGGGTGGACCAGATTCATATCGGTTCCTGTTCCAACGGAAGATACGAAGACTTTAAAGCGGCCTATGAGGTCCTTATGGCAGGGGGAGGAAAAATCGCTCCGTCCATCCGCGCCATCATTACCCCCAGTACCACCGAGGTACAGCTCAGGCTGGCCCGTGAGGGGATTCTGGCTGCATTTCTGGAGGCAGGCATTGTCTGCACGAACCCCACCTGTTCTCTCTGCACCGCGGAGCATTACGGAGCGCTGCCGTCAGGCGACATCGGCTGTTCCACCACCAACAGGAACTTCATCGGAAAAGTGGGAAAGGGGAGTCACACCTACCTGATGAGCCCCATGTCGGCTATGGCCACGGCAGTCCGGGGCTGCATCACGGATCCCAGGGAGATACTTTAAAAGTGTTGCACGGGAGCGCCAGAGGCGCGGAGCAATCGACTTTCGTGGCATGTCCGTTTAATAAAGAAGGCCGCCAGCGGCGGTGATTGGAGGAAACGATGAGCGTTTTAAAAGGAAGAGCGTGGGTGTTCTCCGATGACGTGGACACCGACCTGATTTATCACAATAAATACCTGGCCGAGACAGACCCCAAAAACATGTCCCAGTATTCCTTTGAGTATTATCCGGGAAAGGAGAATTTTGCAAAGGAAGCGAAGCCTGGGGACTTTGTGGTGGCCGGAAAAAATTTCGGCTGCGGCTCCAGCCGTGAGCACGCTGTGTATTGTCTTCAATATGCCGGGATTCCCTGCATCCTGGCGGAGACCTGCTCCAGAATTTATTACCGGAACGCCGTAAACAACGGCTATCCGGTGCTGTTTACCAAAGGACTCTCCGGGGCCATTAAAAATGGCGTCATAAAGGACGGGGACATGCTGGAGGTGGATATGGACAACGGAACCATAAAAAATCTGGATAATGGCAGTGAGTTTCACGGCGATGCGGTCAGCGACTTAGAAAAGGATATTATGAAGGCCGGAGGGCTGTTCCCGTACCTGAAGGCACAGAAAGGATGACGGAGGATGGAATATAAAAATGTGACGCTGCCGGCCCATGCCTGTAATTCCCATTTACATATCATTGACCCCGCATTCCCCAACGACGGCAAAGCCGAAGCCCAGAAAGGAACCGTGGAGGAATATAAAAAGCTGGCAGAGGAAATGGGCCTGGAGCGGGCCGTTTTCGTCCAGGCAAAGCCCTTTGGCACAGACAATGCCTGTCTGGTGGACGCCATTGAAAAATTCGGACCGGACCGGGCCAGAGGAATCGCTGTGGTAAATAGCCAGGCAACCGATAAAGAACTGGAATATCTTCATGCACATGGAATCCGGGGCCTGCGGTTCAGCGTGTGGAATCCGGCCAATGCGGTGGTTTCCATGGATATATGCAAAAATCTGGCGGATCGAACAAAGGACATGGGATGGAACATCCAGCTTCATATGAGCTCCGCCCAGCTTCTGGAACATGCAGAAATCATTGAGAGCCTGGAGAATAAAGTGGTTATTGACCATATGGGACGGCTGAAACCGGAGCTTGGAATTTCGGACCCGGCCTTTCTTTGGATCTGCAAAAGGCTGGATAAAGGAAACACATGGGTAAAATTATCCGGCCCCTATTTAAATACCAGAGACAAAGAGCCCTGGGAAGATGCGGCCAGAGTGGCGCGGGCGTTTTCCGGATATGCGCCGGAGCGGATGCTGTGGGGCAGTGATTTTCCCCATGTGACGGAGAAGGTGAAGCCGGATGAAGGGAAACTTTTGGAAACCATTGACCAGTGGTTTTTGTCAGAGCGGGAAAAACAGCTTGCCCTGGTGGAAAATCCGGCCCGGGTGTACGGATTTTAAGCAGAATGGCCGGCCGAAAAGGACGGCAGAGAGGAGATATCATCATGGAAATTAGAAAACCGGCAGTGGCCGGAACCCTGGAATCCAGTGACTGCCAGATTATCATCCGTCCCAATCCGGGCAATGGGATTGCCATTGATCTGGAGAGCGATGTGAAAATGATGTTTGGCGAGTCCATTCTGGAGACTGTGAAAAAGACTCTGGAGGAATTCGGCGTTGCGGATGCGGAGGTGGAAATCCGCGATAAGGGAGCTTTGGACTGTGTGATTAAATCCAGAATGCAGTGCGTTATCTGCCGTGGGGCAGAGGAACATTATGACTGGTCAAAGGAGGATGGAAAAGAATGGCAGAAAGAACAATCCGTCTGAAACGCACCAGCCTTTACGCCAGCGGCTCCAGTCCGGTCAACATGATTCAGGCAGTATTTTATAATGAGGACATGCTGATCTATGATCTGGAAGACTCAGTCCCGGCGGCGGAAAAGGATGCGGCGAGATTTTTAGTATATAACATGGTGAAGAACCACCGTCCAAAAGACAAGTATGTATGCATCCGCGTCAACGGCATCTACTCGGAATATCTGGAAGAGGATCTGCAGGCGGCGGTCCGGGCCAATCCCGATGCCATCCGCATTCCCAAAGTGGAGTATGCCAGAGAGGTAAAAAATATTTCAGAGCGCATTGGGGCAATTGAGGAAAAAATCGGCCTGGAAGTGGGGAAAATCGAGCTGATCTGCAACATTGAATCCTATATGGGCGTGATAAACGCCATGGAGATTGCTCATTCCGATTCCCGTGTGGTAGCCATGGCCGTAAGCGCGGAGGATCTGACCGCCAGTTTAAAGGCCCAGAGAACAAAGAAAGGCCTGGAGGTGTTCTATGCAAGAAACGCGGTGCTCATGGCCTGCCGCGCAGCGGGAATTGACGCTCTGGATATCGTATTCAGCGACATCAACGATAAAGAGGGGCTTATGGAAGATACGGCCCTGGCAAAGAACCTGGGTTTTGACGGAAAGACCTGTATCCATCCAAGACAGATCGACACAGTGAATTCCTACTTCACCCCTGGCACGAAGGAAATTAAATATGCCCTCCGCGTACTGGCGGCCGTGGAAGAGGGAAAGAAGAACCATAAGGGAGCCGTTACCTTAGACGGCGGCATGATCGACAAGCCCATGGAGCTTCGAGCTCTGACCACCCTCGCACAGGCCGAGGCGGCAGGTATCAATGTGAAAGGGATGGTGATTTAAAATGAAGAATGCAGTGGGACGGGAAATCCCGGAAAAGATCGGGAATTATGTGGTTAAGCCCTATACAGGCGCTTATACGGGGGCGCCGTCCGGTGAGCCTGTACGTACCTTAAGGACGGCCGGAAAGCATGTGTCCGGAGACTGCAAAATTCTCCCTTCCATCGAAGAGGCGGTAAAAGCCGCAGGTCTTAAGGACGGCATGGCCATTTCCTTCCATCACAGTTTCCGCGAGGGGGATGAAATCGTCGGCCAGGTGCTGACCGCCATCCGCGCTCTGGGAATCCGGCGTCTTCGGTTTGCCCCCAGCGCTGTTGTGAATATTAAAAATCCGTCCATCGTGGATTTTGTAAAAGATGGGACCATTGACAGAATCGAGGCCAGCGGAATCCGCGGAGAGCTTGGGGACGCGGTACTGGAAGGCCTTATGGAGGAGCCTGTGATTCTCCGCACCCATGGTTCCAGGCCCAGAGCCATGGAAGCGGGAGAGCTTATGGTTGACGTGGCCTTTATCGGCGCTTCGGCCGCCGATGAATACGGAAATGCCACCGGCCAGATCGGTCCCAATGCCTGCGGCTCCCTGGGGTATTCTTTTGTGGATGCCCAGAATGCGGCAAAGGTCATTGTAATTACGGATTATCTGGTGGATTACCCCTGTAACCCGGTCAGTATTTCCCAGCAGTATGTGGATTATGTGGTGAAGGTGGACCGGATCGGCGACCCGGATAAGATCGGAAAGGGCGCGGCCAGAATGACGAAGAATCCCAGGGACTTAATGATCGCCGAACGGGCGGCTGATGTAATGGCGGCTTCCCGACTGTTTAAGGAAAATTTTTCCTTCCAGACAGGGGCCGGGGCCATCAGCATCGCCTGTACCAATTATCTGGCAGACCGGATGGAAGCGCGGGGCGTAAAGGCAAGCTTTGCCCTCGGCGGTATTACGGCAGCCATTGTGGATATGTACAAAAAAGGCCTGGTGCGTGTCTTAGAGTGCAGCCAGTGCTTTGATGCCGTTGCGGCCAGAGCCATTGTGGAAGAAACGGGAATCGTGGAAATCGACAACGCGGTGTATTCCAATCCGTTTTCCAAGGGCTCCATGCTGGATAAGTTAAATTTTGGAGTGCTGGCGGCTCTGGAGGTGGATACAGACTTTAATGTAAATATCCTGACGGGTTCTTCCGGTGAGATGATGGGAGGTCTCGGAGGAGGTCCCGATGTGGCGGCCGGTTCAGATATTTCCATTGTCTGCCTGCCGGTGGTCCGCGGAAGAACGCCGTCCATTACCAAGCGGGTGTTTACCTGCTGTACGCCGGGCGAGACTGTGGCAGCGGTGGTGACGGAGGCGGGAATCGCTTTAAATCCGGCCCACAAATATTACGCGGAACTGAAGGAGGACCTGGAAAAGGCCAATATGAAGTTAGTGACCATCCAGTATCTTCAGGAGCTGGCCGAGTCTTTAACGGGAGTTCCGAAACCCATTGAGACCACAGACCGGGTGGTCTGTGTTGTGGAATACCGGGACGGCACGGTCATTGACGTGATACGGGAAATTAAGAAATGCAGAGAATGATTACGGGCGTTTCCTGACTGCCGTATAACCTCAGGGATGCGGCGAATATGCTGAACTTTTTTACCACCAACGGCCTACGGCGGGACTTGATGGAAAATTCGTAACAGTTCAGCCTTGCATCTTCTTGCCCGCGTACCGCGGACAAGAAGCTTATGGCATCCGCTTTATGAAGATTCCGAGTAAAAAACGCTTATGAAAACAAGTTTTCAACGCTTTTTTTACACAGAATCTTCGCAAGGCTGAACTGTTCCATTGTTTACTGTCTCTCTATGTTCTTCAAATAAATGGTACTTCTTGCTGCACCTGCTTTTTTTAGCCAATTTTTTTCAATCATCGACTGCAAAATAATTCTCGCTCTCCGCTGTTTCACATTAAGAAGTTCCATCGCCTTATTTGTTGTTATTGAACCATTTTCTAAAACATATTCGTAAATGAGCTGTTCCTGTTCACTATCCGGCATTTTTACAGTGTTATCCGGCACTTTGCTTCCATTATCCGGCACTTTTCCGGCACTGTTGTGGTCATTGAGGTCAACGGTATCACTGATTTGACCTCGATAAATATTGATACGAAGATCAACTTCACCGCCAATAAACTCTGGCTCCCGCAATCCGGCTTTCTTTACTTTACCAATGATTCTTGGAATACCACTTCCCCAATGCTCAATTAAATTCATATAAGAGAACGCATGGGCAAGTGCTTCATTTCTGATTTTGGAATAACCTTCCTTCATACGCTCCATCGTCTGTCCCATTGGAAGTTTACCCGGAGAAGTGATTTCCAGTCGGTTATCATAAACAGCAACCTGTATTGTGCCATGATCCAAATAACTACGATGTACCACAGCATTGATGATTAACTCACGAATGGCATCTGGTGGAATTTCATAAACATCCTGACGGTAGATTCCCACAATAGTGGCACCCAAATGAATATTTCTCAGAACAAACTGAAATGCTTCATCTATTTGTTCCCACAGTGGACCAGTATATTCCCGTCGATCAACAAAAACTTCTTTGGTGGTTCCCTTGAACACACCGCATTGTATTGCAACATGAAGTCCACCGCAGCCAGTGAGAATTGCATAGGCATTGGACGGATAATCTTTTCCCTCACGCTCAATCAAAATGCCCCAAGAGCGAAGCTGCTGTCTGCCAACATCTTTAATAGCCACTTTTTGTTCCTCATTATAAGCATTTTTGACCGCCTGTTCCTTCATTGCTTTGCAGAGAGCATCAATATCTTCGTCTGTGATGGTCAGTCCTGTACACAAAGCCTGGTCGAAATAGCGGTTGCTTCCCTCGAACATCAGCTCTTTTATCATGTACTCATCGGCAAGGCGAGTAGTTCCGGCAACACGAACATATACACCGCCTTCTTTGCCAAGAGCCTTGATATAATACGGTCGCTGTCTGCCTTCAGAAATTTCCACTACAATGACCGTTTTACCATCAATGGTCTGCAAGGTAATATCTGGAATAATCACCGGTTCACAGCTATCCGACACAGCATTGGCAATAGCATCCATCTTTTTGAATACATCTTCCTTGTCAAAACCAATCACTTCTCTGGTTTTATCCGCAATTCCGAAAATAATTTTTCCACCGGTTCCGTTGGCAAAGGCAACCACAGACTTCATATATTTGATGCTTTTTTCCGGCAGATTCTCTTTGAACTCCACATTCTTTGATTCACCTGCAAGAATTTCTTCTATGGTCATAATAGCACCTCGCTCTCTTTTACAGCTTTATGTACTGTCACGATAGCATAGATCCAATAAATTGAATCAATGCTGAAACAGCAGCTCCAAATTCTGTAGCTCCCTTTATTGCCTGCAATGAAGTTATTGCTGTTTTTATCATGGATTTTTTGGGCTTTTCAGATACAATTTCTGCTTCTATAACTTCCAAGCTCTCAGATGCAGTTTCTTTATCTGTATCTGTAAGTGTATCCATTTTTGTTCGTACCGAAGCAATCAACCGTTCCAGTTCATTTGCATTTACACCAATATGCGTAGTTGCCGTAACGGTCGAATTATCATTTGCAATAATAGCTTGACCATTTTGTACAGTCACATTATAAACATTCTTTTCATCTATTCCCATATCAATTCCTATTTTCGTTAAATACCTTTCTACATGGCGAATCAACACCATAACAAATCGTTCATTAAATCCTTTGATTTTATCTTGCCATTTAGACGAAGAAGAATATCCCATGGCAACGCCACGATATACAGAATTGTTTGTTTCTACTAAAAATCGTAAAACGGCATACACGTTTCGTACTTCTTCCTCATCTGTTTCGCCCAACGAAAAAATCAAACGTCCGTATGAGCCTTGCACTTTCTTGATTTCTTCTTCTAAATTCCAATCATAACTACCACAACCACAGATATAATCATTTATAATTGGTGTGCTATCCATATATTTCACAAATCTTGCAAGCACACCTGCATAATCTTCATAATCTGCCTGAAGCAGCCGATTAGAACAGCTGTTAAAATCATATTGGATTTTTCTCAGTTCTTTTCTATTCAACTTCATAATTTTTCACCCCACAAAACGGGCAATACGCACCCGTCATTTTTAATAATGGCTTAATTTTGGCAGTACGCTTACAGCAGGAGAAATTACAAATTTCCATTGCTTCTATACCTGACCGAATAGGATCTTCACTTTCATGCTTTGGGCGTTTTCCAGCCTTGAATAAAATGACTCCTTTTTTATTATGACGTTCTAATTTTTTGAATTCATCATAAATCATATCATTGACAGCATTCGTCACCATTTTCATAGCAAGTTCAAGTACATCATCGGTAACGTAGTTTTCGCTTATCAAGCCACAACTTGGACAAAATATATTAAGTACGCCGTCATCCTTCAAATCAGAAGGTGTCCCCTTAAAATATGTGCCACAATGCTCACATTGTAAAAGAACATAGCCATCATCATCTGTGGGAATAGAAATCGTCATATTGATCTCATCACTCATACTTTCCCCTTTACTTTATTTTAGCCAAAACGTCCTGGAAAATTGCATAGTTCTTCTTCACACCGTCATCCAGGTCGATGGAGATCATCTGGTCGGCAAGGTGATGAATCTTTTCCTCATAGGTACGGATCTCGGTATCCTGTGCCCGCAAAGCGGTCAGCTTTTTATTTAGTTTCACACGCTCGCCGGTGGAAGCATTAGCTATACGCTGTTCCAGATCGGCAATAGCTGTACGATAACGAGCCTGCTGTTCATGCACATAATCGGTACGGATACGGGCAATGGTGTCTGGCTGATAGCGGTGCATATAAATCAGTGCCTTGAAACCATTTTTCTTGCCGCTGTCAAACAGCCAGTAAATTGGGCGTTTCTGGTAAATCTTGCAATGGTCGGCATAGAAATCGTTGAGGAAGTAATTGCGAATCACATCCTTCGGCTGACCTTTTCCGCCTAGTGCATCGGCAATGAATTTCAGGTTTTCATCCAATGTCTCTGCACCATAAACTGTTTTCACAAACTCTACGAACAGACCGACAATATCATCTTCGAAATATTCATCGTCGCAAATCGGGATAATGTTATCCTTATCGGCGGGGAAGGACTCATATTTGCTGGAATCCCATTCACCGCCTGCATAGGCAAGACCATCCACATCCAGAGAGTATCGACCGAACATACAACCTACAGCGTAGGAAATGAAAGAACGAATATCTCGCCCTAGATCCGCCTTGCGGACAGTCACATCCTTGTCCTCCACCTCCGGTGTCAGCTCATCTTGTAAGCCGTAAATGTCGATGAAGATACGGTTCAGTTCTTCCTCGTTGGCTTTCAGTTGGTTGAAGCGAGTATCGCACTCGTTCTGCCACTGGGTAAAGGCTTTGGCAATGGCAGGGACTTTAAGAAACAGGGGATGATGTTGGAAATCCCAGGCTGTTTCATAATCATTCCATTCCCTTTTGCAAATATCGACACATTCTTGAGATAATTTTTTTATTTCTTTAAACTTATTATCATTTACCGCTACTGGAATTGCCGCCACATCTCCAATTTGCAGTGATATGGTTGAATTTAATAAGTTTATCGCTGTCTGTGCCACTTTTGTATTCAAGAAGCCAAGTAAATACACTAAATCTAGGCTCTTTTCAAAAATCATGGCACCTTTATTAGTATCAAATAAAAATCCATTCCCGCATATTCTGAACGAGTTGAATCCTGAAGTAAGCCCTGACCATGTAATTCCAGGATGATAATATGGGTTCTCTGTTTTTAGAACAAAGTCATAATTTCCCTTTAAGTAAGGATATTTCTTTAATACAACCTGTTTGATTTCTTCCCCGCCATGTTTCCAAAACACGACTAAATCAATATTTCCATACCACCGTCTAAATCCACCACCTTTATTATATGGAAACCATTTTGTATCCGAAGCATATGCTGTTTCTTTGTCTTTATAGTCAAAGCTTATATCCGTTGCCTGTGGTTCCCACCATTCTCGCAAATATTTATCATTGTCAGTCGTAAACATTCCTACTCTTGGATCAGCAAAACTGTCCAAACGTTCTAATTCAAACATAGAAAGGATTTTTTCACTAACCCAATATGTCATGGGTGCTTTGGGTATAACATCAAATACTTCATTTTTGCATTGATATATGTTTTGGTGTTCGAGATATGCCGCTTCTTTTCCTGCCTCAGATTGAGAATCCACCAATCGCTCATATGTTCCAATATAATTCGGAATGTTGCATTTTCTCATACAAAAAGTTGCTGTTTGAACTACTTCTCCACCAATCGCGTCAAATGCCCTTGCGCCAAGATGAGCCATATTTACAAATTCATATTTCAATAAATTACGTCTCATCTTTTCATATCTTGATAAAAACATAAATGCGTTTTGCGTAATCATTGCTGTATATGCATTACGATTAACCATTTCCAAGCATCGATCAATAAAAACAGAACAAAGGTCATGCTTACTATTCGGATAATTCTTCTTAACATAATCCTGTAGTGTCTTATTCAAATCACCCATATACGGAGGATTAGTTATTACGACGCTGTATTTTATGGACAATGCCTCCGCCACATGCACCAGCGGCAACAGCTCTCTCAGTGCCGCTTCACGGGACATATGGATGTCCTCCACAATTTCAGCAAAGCGGCTATAGAGGGCAGACCAGTCCTGCGGTGTGACAGTCAGGATAGAGCCGTACTCCTTTGCATCGTGCAGTTCTTTGATGATGGTATCCATCGCCGTCTCCAGTTTGGCATCGCCACTTACGAAATACTCCACAGCAAATTTGTCCACATGATTGCTCTCCACAATAGCATACACATGGGGCTGAATACCACGGCTGAAGAACCGGCGGTCATACTGACGCGCTTTCATCATGACCGCAAAGTAAGCCAGCTGTGCCGCACGGTCGTCAATATCCAGACCATAGATGTTATTCTCCACAATACTCACCACCGCTTCACGGGTGGTATAGCCGTAGGATTCATAAATCTTCATCAGCACATCGAACATATACGCAAGGATATGACCAGAACCGGAGCAAGGGTCAATGACTTTCAGCTGATCCGGTGTCAGTGCTGCGTATTCCCTGCGAATCTCGGCAAGCTGTGCCTGCACTTCCGGTTCCTGCTCGGCTTCTTCCAAATAATAATGCCATTTGGTATCTTCCGGGTCACGATTTCCGGCAACATAGGCAGACTGTTCTTCTTCCGTTGGCAGAAGCTGATTCCTAGCATCCGGGTGTCCTTCCAGCCACAAACGGCCAAGGCTGTTCTCTACCATGTAACGAACAATCCAGTCCGGTGTGAAAAGCTGGGTTGCTGCAGGTATGTTTTCTTTTGTGATCTTGACATTCTTTTTCAGAGCAGCAAATACATCATCCTTTTTTTCGCTATTATAATACTGATACAGCCATCCGATAATCTGCACCGCATCTTTCCAGTCATCCTCTGGTATCCGCTCAATCATCTGCTGAATCACACTGCCTTCACGGAGCAAGTTGTCCGGCAGAAGAAGCTCGGTGTAGTCGCTGATTTTCTGGAACAGTCCCGGCAGAATCTTATTTAAGGCATTACATTGCACAATCAGCAGATATTTATACAGTTCTTCGGTCTTTTCAGCTTCTTTCAGCTCATAGACCTTTTCCATATTGAGTCCATCCAAATCCAGATGAATGGCTTCGGTGATGATCTGCGGCTTGAAGTTGTTCTCCTCGTCCGTAAACACACGCACATGGGAAGGAAGATAACCGTTGACCTCCATGAAACGCAGGGCAGAAAAGCGGTTAAACCATGTGTAGGCAACCTCCTCCATAACCTGCTTGTATCCTTTATCGTTAATCTCGGCAATACAAGCCATCCGCTGTTTTTTCTCGGCATCCGTCAGAACCTTACCGCCCACGCTGTCAGCTGCAGCATCAACAATATTATCCTCGGTAATACCGTATTCCACACCTTTCAGTGAAACACGGGCGATCAGCTCTGTTCTTGCCCAGACAGCAAACCTTTTAATCGCGTTCTTATCCATACTCGTCTCCTTAATTCAGCTTGATTTCGTCGCAATTCTTCAGCAACTGCTTCAGCTGAGAACGGATCTTCTCCACATAATCATCAATGTCCGCTTCACTCTGCAAGGTTTTTGCCTGGAATACAACCTGACGATTATAAGCACGGACTACCTTTTTCTTCGCCGGGACCGGTTCTTTTCCTGTCTGAGTCGGCTGAATCTGCGGCTTTGGAGCCGGCGGTGCGAGAACTATTTCAATATGGCTGACCGTATCATCCTTATACTGGCACATTGGCAGGAACATGGCATCCAGAAGGGCAAGACTCTTTAATTCTGCAATTTTCTCCTTGCACTGGCTGAAATACTTGTCTGATTTTTCAATCAGATGAGAGGCCTTGGAATCTCCATTTGCGGCAGTATGGGTTGCTTCCATACACTGACGAACTGTTTCCAGAACCTCGGTACGTTTTTCTTCCAGCATCTTATCATGGGCAGTACGAACGGTATCCATCAGTGGATTCAATTCCCGAATCCGGTTATAGTTGAACTTGCTGCCTGGCTGAACCAGCGTAATCAGACGAATGGTATTCAGCGCCTTATGAGCTTCTTCATTTTCCGCGATACGGTCAAGATCAGCATGCAGAGATTTTTCAAACTGCACTGCCTGGTCAAATACTGTTACCTGGGTTTTGAAGAAATTCTCAATGCCGTTGCTCATGGATTCTTTGTTTTCAAACAAGTCATCCTCTTTTTTCAGTACACGCTCAATCAGTGCGATATTGTCTTTCTTCTGAGAAAGAACATCATCCATAAGACTGATAGCTGTCTGCACCAGTCCACGATCCGGGTATTTATGTCCTTCGTAACGGTCGTTCAAAGAAGCATAGTAATCCCGCTGTTCGCTGAATTTTTCGGTTACAAAACGAATCAAGCCATCTTCATCATCCGGCACATCCATAATATCGAAATACTCACGGAGCATTTCTTTTACATCCCGCATCATGGTAGCGGAAATGGTTTTACGTTTGCTAATGGAAGTCTTGCCGATTTCACTCTTTTTACGGAGCATATCCGGCAGTTTCGGGTCATCCGGCTGAATGGTATTGCCTGCATATTTGATGGTTACTTTCTGGGAATAAATTAGCTGTGCCGCAACCGCGGCAATGTCGATTTCCTTCCAGCCATAGGGAATTGCACTGTATTTGCTCTGCACATCTGCCATAGATGTGGGCAGCTTTTTCGCATCCTGCATTTCCAGATATTCTTCCATTGCAGAAGCAGCATCACGGTTCGGCTCCATGCCTGGGAGCATGGTAACAGTACCAGTCAGAATAGCAATAATATCTGCATCACTGCCCGCATTTTCTGTAATCAGATCCAGCTTGCTATATACATGAGCAACCAGATATTCCAATGACTGGTCAATTTTACTCTTGGCATTTCCACCTTTCATTTCCAGATGTTCCCCATCTACATAGAACTGTGCCCCTTCGATGGCATTTTGCAATTCGATCATGGCACTCAGCTCGTATTTTCCGGCTTCATCCTGCTGATCGCTGATGATTTTCTGCACACTCTTTGGAAGCTGGCTTACGTTTCTCTGCTTTACATATTTACGAATCTTCATGGCAGATTCCAGTGATTCATAGTATGGCGTATCAGTCAGAACAACAATAGCTTCGTTGCCTTTGGATTCTGTCATCAGACGGAACTCTGTTTTTTCTGCGGCATCGGTTGCAACGGTCAGAAAACGCAAACGCATACCGCCCATAGCCACGCCGACCGTAATGCCATCTACCATCTGGTCGAACGCAAAGTCATATTTTCCATAGCGGAATTTCTTGGTTGTAAAAATATCACCGTAAATCATCTGGGCAATACGCTCCACGATAGAAGCCGTATCCACGTTGGTATCCCGGATTTCACGCTGAATATCCTGTTCTTCATCTGTCAGGAAGTTATAAGTATCGCCTGTTCTGCCGATATAGTTCTGGCTAATCAGACGGTCAAGACAGCCGCGGACAGCTTCACGCATAATACTTTTATCCACACAAATATCATCTGCCATCAGAATAACAATATTATCCAGATTAGAAGGAATATCATCAATATACCGAATCAGATACAGAAGTTTCAGCACATCCACATCCTGCTGCTTAATACCATCACCATTGTCTGCGGCTTTCTGGCAGCGCTCAATGACTCGGCGAATAGAACCGTCCAGGAAAGTATGTACGGTATCATAAAAACGAAAGAATGGAACAAGCGCATATTCGTCCTTCTCCTGAATTTTCTGTGCCGCCTCCTGGAAGCCGGAAAGCATGGAACGCTCACCGCCGGAAAGATGCTTGCCAGAATTTCCGTGCTTACGGA
>ERZ808049.441-NODE-441-length-21779-cov-5.787623_pt1 | contig 21779 bp, 19 predicted proteins | sample MGYA00380198_ERZ808049 | MGnify/ENA primary metagenome ERZ808049 (study PRJEB31490, sample SAMN06133414) | mouse gut metagenome | isolation source: Z2_2 | host: mice | place: China: Chengdu | collected 2015-05 ...
TTTGTTCTGATGTAGTCCTCCATATCAGAGTTATAATAACCGTTCATTTTTGAGAAGTAACGGATATATCCGGCGTAACGGTTAAGGACGGCTTGTATCGCTTCCGGGTCGCCCTCATGTGCCTTTACAATCGTGTCATAGGGGAGAAGTCGGTCACTCATGGGACAACACCTCCATTTCCTCTTTCAGTTGCTTCAAGGCAAGCTGGATATGCCGCCCTGCTGTGCTGCGTGTCCGTCCGATATGTACGCCGATCACCCGCTGCGGCTGGCGCAGGAAATAGTAACGGAAAATTTCTTCCTGTGTCTGCTCTGGCAAAAGGGCAAGGGCGGCGGCGAGTTCCGCATGGTACAGAACGGCGGTCTGGCCGCAGGCGGTAAAAAGATATTCTTCAAGCTGCTCCGGCTCGGCAAGCTGGACAAACTTCTCATTCATCAGATAGTCAAGGGAAACTTCCCGTTCCCACCTCCGGCGCAGCTTCAAAATTATATCTATGGCGGCGTGACGAATGACAACCTTGCAAAAGGCGTTAAAGGTGTACTGGATATGCACTTTGTAGGCTTCATCTTCGGTCATGGAAATTCCCCCTCTCTGATAATAGTGCGGGGCGGCAGCACTCCTTGCTGTCGCCCCTTGATTGCCTACCAGCAAAGGCGGGCGGGGCTGTCAACGGCGGCGCGGTACGCGCCGTTCATCTTGACCGTTGACTGGCTCGGCTGGCTTTGCTATGACAATATAGTTATTTCCAGTGCTTTAATTGCGAAAGGTACAAATCAAACTGATTACGTCTGGTTTCTTCATCTGCGTTATCGGGATTTGGCATATTCGCAACCAGATAATCCAATAAAGATTCCTTGGATTGATATGCAAATTTCCCATTAGCATAGCACCATTTACAATAGTCCTCGTTATAGCTTCCGTCTGGTTCTCGGCTAATCAGACCATCTTCATTCAATGGCATTCCGCAACACTGACAAACAAGTTGCCGTGGAGAACCCAGAAGCGTATTGATTGACACATCAAAAACTCGTGATAACAGTTTTAAGGTATCTGTATTTGGCTGCGTTTCGCCTGTTTCCCAGCGACTAACCGCCTGTCGGGTAACTTGCACACGTTCAGCCAGTTGTTCTTGCGTAAGGTTGTTTTTCTCGCGTAAATTTTTAAGAATACCTTGTATTTCCATGCCCGTCCCTCCTAAAGGTTGTTTTTACTCATTATAACTTCAAAATGGGGTTTTAACAAGCAACTCGCTGTTGCTGCGGAATAGTGGGCTGCTGTCTATCAATTCTTATGTGTTACTTTATGGCACATGAGCATTAGCACCAGGATTATCATTACCATATCCTTCCAGTAAGTTAATAATTCCCCATACGCCAAGCCCTGCACCTAACGCCATTACTAATACTTTCAATGTTGCGATTGCCTGTGTAAAAAATTCCATAAAATAACCTCGCTTTCTGTCGCTTATGCGACCATCACATATTAAAAATTTTTGTATATATAAAAAGACCACTATCATTTGACAGCAGTCTTGTTGTTGTTTTATTCTATTGTTAATTCTTTTTTGTTTTTTCAATTATTGTTGTAATACCTGTTTTTTCTGCAAAATAAAGTTGTTTATGGAGCAGTTCTTTTTGTTTTTCTTTTGATAAATGCTGAAACATATCTTTCAATTCCATATCTTCCATTGGTGTTCCTTTTGCTAATCTAAGAAGTTGTATATTGAACCATTCTTTCCAAAGAACAGAAAATAATTTTTCACTGCTTGTATAAAGTGCAACTTCTTCAAAACAATCTGGACGAACATAATATTGTAATCTAGCAAAGCCATATTTTCCAGCATTTACAACGATAATATCACTACATTCATACAGCTCTGCAAAAGCATCTGCTACTTTTTGACAATTCTCTCTTTCTTCATCAGTAATATATATTTGATTGTTTCGCATTTGACGACATTCCAATTCAAATACATTACCATTTCTCAAAAGAATTTGAAATGTATTTTCTTTGTCATTTGTTTCAATATCTCTTATGTCCATATTGTCTGTTTCATTCAATAAATCAAAAAGTTTGTCTTTAAAATAGTTTAATTCCATTTTATTGTCCTCCTCTTTATAAAAAATATTTTTTATTTTGTGACTATATAGTCCCAATTATAACATTTTAGTTTGCTACAATCAAGCAAAAAATGTGACTAATAAGGCACAAGAAAAGAGGAATGTTATGCAATATTTTTTACAAGACATCAACATAGGCAATAATCTCAAAACATTACGAAAAAGATTTGGATACTCACAATCAGAATTAGTTGCTAAATTACAACTTATGGGCAGTAATATGTCACGCAGTACCTATTCCAAAATAGAAACAGGTACTCGCAACATAAGGATTAGTGATTTTATTGCTTTAAAACAAATATATGATGTAGATTTTTCAGAATTTTTTATTGGATTGTTGTCAGAATAACAACAATATAGAAAAAACTGCTGTCATTTTGGCAGCAGTTCTATTTTCACTACACAATATTTGTTTCATGCACTTCAAATACATCATCTGATTTTACTTTTAATTGATGTTTGAGATATTTTTGTACATCAAATTTATTTTTTTCATCATAATCAGACAGTTTTTTATACTGTGGGTGTTTTGTAATATCATATTTGTTGGAAAAGAAAGGGCGAACACCTTGTACTTGTAAGATACATTTTCCCCCGTCCATGACTGCAAGTTCATCTGTAGTCATCAATTCTTTTCCTAATTTTTGATAGTTTAAACCATAGCTTTTTTGATTGCTCCTTGTTTCACTTTCATTACATATATCAATGGTTTCTTTTCCTAGTGTTTCAGAAATTTCTTTTAATGTACTTCTTTCTTTTCCACCTAAAAACAGTACACAGGAACAGTTTCCTATAATAGTTTCAGCATGGTCTTTGTAGATTGCTTTGAGCTGGCTTTGTGTCTGCACAATAATATGTGCTGAAATTTCTCTACTTCTTATCACAGATATTAAATGTTGAAAGTTAGGGATTTTTTGGTTTGCGAACTCGTCCAACAAACAAGTTACATGAATCGGCAATGCACCGCCATGCTCTAATGCTTTATCACATAATGTATTAAACATTTGAGTGTATACCATTGCAGAAATGAAATTAAAAGTCGTGTCTGTATCAGAAACAATAACAAATAGTGCTGTTTTTTGTTCTCCTAACTTATCAAGCTCTAATTCATCTGTTGTCATTAAATTTCTAACTTCCTCCATATCAAAACAAGCAAGTCTAGCACCGCATGAAATCAATATTGATTTTGCTGTTTTTCCTGCTGCAAGTTTATATTTTTTGTATTGTCTTACTGCAAAATGGTGAGGATTTTTCTGTTCTAATGCTGAAAATAACATATCTACAGCATTTTGAAAGTTTTCGTCATCTTCTCTTACTTCTGACGCATTTAACATCTCTAAAAGTGTTGTCATATTTTTTTCTTCTTCTGGTGCTTCATACCATATGTAAGCTATCAACGCTTGATAATATAATGCTTCAGCCTTCTGCCAAAAATCTTCACCGCCTTTGGTATCTTCTCCTTTGGTGTTTTCCATAATACAATTCACTAATTTTAGTATATCATTTTCGCAACGAATATATTGAAAAGGGTTGTATTTCATAGATTGTTTAAAATCAATAGTGTTTAATATCTTGATTTGATAGCCGTTTTCTGCTAACATTTTACCACACTCCATTACTACTGTACCTTTTGGGTCTGTCACAATATACGAACTATTCATTTGCATTAAATTTGGCTTAACGTGATACCTTGTCTTACCACTTCCTGAACCACCTATTACAAGTACATTTTTATTGATATTATATTTGGGTATTTTGTTTCTACCCATCATAATTCTTTCTGTTTGTGTTAATAGAATGTTGTTTTGAAATTTTGGGTCAATAAAAGGTTTGATGTCCTCAGAAGTTCCCCATCTTGCAGAACCATATTCTACCCCTTTTCTATATTTTTTTGCATTTTTCCCTTTCAAATAGACAATGCCTTTTATAGTAAATGCACCACAAATACCAATGAGTATATCAAAAGGGTGCAGGCTGGGAAAAAGCTCACTTCCTAAACTTGCGAAACCATTTAAAGAATCAATTATTTTTAAAAAAATATCTGTTTGATAGGAAAGTCTAAAATATTCTCCTAATCTGTTTGAAATCCAAAAAACAAAAGCATAAGGGAAATTTTTTTGTAATTGTTCTTTGAAATCTATTGTTTTAATATTAAATTTCAATCTTTTTCTCTTTTTATTTTGTTTTCTATTTTCATTTTTGTTTTGTTTCTTCTTTTTCGACATTTTTACTTTTGCTCATTACAGCTCATATCCTCCTTTGTTTCTATTTTTCACTTTATCCTTTGCTATGTTTTTTATTTTCTGCTGATACTGTACCATCTGCTTTAATATAGAAGGTTTTTTCTGTTTTATCAGTGTTTTATTAGAAAACTCTTTTAATGCACACATCAATACATCAGCGTCCCTTGCTTTAAAAAACACAATATATTTAGGTGGTTGAGAAAAAGTATCTTTTTTGAGTGCATAATCTACACCATATTTTCTTGCTACAGATTCAAATGATTTGATGTTTTTGTCTGTAATTTCAATGTTTTGTACACTTGCATTTTGTTTTACAATATCTTTGATACTTTGTTTGCCATGTTTTACAGTTGATTTTTTAAAATATTGCTGTATTGCCCATTTCAGCATATCAGCAGTTAATTTTTCTCCTTTTTTACTCATGTTGATAACAAAAGCAATCGATTTATCTCTTACTTCCTCTTGCATCTGTCTATATCCTCCTCACAAGAAATTTGAGAAAGTCTTTTTTCACCAAAATGACAATATTTTTTATTTTGTTCTATCATAATATAGTTTCGCCCTAACTTTTTTGCAGCAGCAGCGGTAGTCATTGTTCCTCCAAAAGGGTCAAGTATGGTATCTCCTTTACAAGAAGATATTAAAATAATTCTTTCTAAAAGTTTTTGCGGTTTCTGTGTACTATGTAATTTTTTCCCATTTTCATCTTTGAGGCGTTCTTTTCCAGAACAGACTGAAAATTGCCATACAGTTCCCATTTGTTTACGAACACCATTTTTATAATCTTGTTCCTTTACGGTATCTGTATTCAATTCTTTTGCCAAATGATAATGAAATGTAAATTTAGTATTTTTGTTTTTTACTGTCCATAATAAAGTTTCATGACTGTTGCAAAGTCGTGTCCCCATAAAATTAGGAGTAGGATTGTTTTTCTGCCATACAATATTGTTAATCAAATAGAAACCAACTTCCTGCATGATATAGCCTATGGTATAAATACACTGCATTCCACCGATTACCCATATAGAACCATTTTGTTTTACTATTCTATAGCAAGCATTTAACCATTGATATGTAAATTTTTTGTATTCTTCCATTGTTTCAAATTTGTCCCAATCGTCATTACAGCCTTGAAATACTGTTCCATTTGGGCGAAGTAGTTTTCCTGTTGTTCTCATATAATAAGGTGGGTCGGCAAATATCAAATCAATACTGTTTGAGGGGATTGCTTTCATTTCATCAAGGCAATTTCCGTTAATAATGATATTTCTATCCATAGTTTCACTCCCTTGTTTTATTTGAATTTCTCTTTTAAATAGAAAAACGCCCAAGTATCACTTGGGCGTAAAGTCGTTAAACAATGAAAAATTTGTTTTAAATCGCTTTTAAACTATTTTTAAACTACTTTGAAAATTTTTTCATTACCAACCTGTTTTTGGTAATGGTGTTTTTGGAGTATCTTGTTTCCATACAATCGTTGTCCAACTTGTATTAGCAGACTCCCACTCATTACCATATCTGCCTCCGCAGTCTGCTCTATTTACGACTTTGTAATCTTTTGGTATGGTTGGCATAACCTCACAAAATATTGTCATGTTTTCTAATGATTGAAATCCTGGACTTGCCTTTGTAAACTCTAATCGCACATCTGTAACATATTCTCCTGCTGCTAAACCAAGTGCATTAGGGTGCAGACTGTATTCATAACTGTTTTTAGTCAACAAATTTTCTGCAAGCACTCTATAATCTTTGTAGTTTGTTTTGTATGTAATATTGTAATACAATCTTTCAGAATAAGTACCTGTTACAATTTTCGTTACTCTTGCTGCGTCTGTTGGTATTCTGTCATGAATATAGAAGTTTTCCAGTACAGCAGAAGATTGATTTTTGATATTATATAACTCGTAAGCAATGGTTTGTCCCGGTGAAATCTGATTAGCACCTTTTTTATCTATTGTTAGGTTCAAATCAATGCTATTGTCTAAAAATTCAAATTTTACAATATCACCATTGTGTCTAATTTCTGCATATAATTCTTTGGTATTAACAGCATAATATCTTGGTGCAGATACTTCTTTAACCATATAAACACCTGTAGGTAATGGTTTAGAGGCTACAACACCGTTTTCAGCAGATACCATTTTGTCCATTAAATTGCCTGTCATATTGTAGACTTCAAAACTTGCCCCTGCTAATGGACTACCTGCTGGCAATCCTGTTAAAGCATTATAATCAGCAGAACGTTTTGTAATGACGATTTGTCCTTTTTGTGGTGTGTTTTCCCAAGTAATTTCTGTAGTCTGTCCTGCTTTGACATATATTGTTCTTGGTACATCATCGGGCAAATAACCATCTGCTGGTTGGAGTTCTCTTAATTTATATTTGCCTTCTTCCAGTTCTCTATCTAACCAAACATAACCTTCATTGTCACTTATAAACTGTCCAAGTGGATTATCATGCTCATCATAAAGTAAAAATGTAACACCATAAATACCTTCTTTTGTGACAGAATCAATTTTTCTGATGATAACAGAAGATAATGGATTATTTACTACTTCTAATGTGGTTCTTTTACCATATTTTATATCCACTTCTTTTGCTTCTGTGTCTAATTCATAGCCTTTTACTGTTTCAGTTTCTTTTACTAAATATTTTCCTTCCTCCAATCCTTCTATGACAATCATACCGCTTTTGTCTGTTTTGTAAGTGCCTATCTGTTCTCCATTGAATTTTGTTACCAAAAAGCTGACACCTTCTAATGGTTTTCCTGTATTACCTGCCTTTTTGTATATTACTAATGAGGGATAAGGCTCATTCATTACTTCTAATATGGTAGGTTTGCCAGATTTGATTTCAACTGTTTTAGGCTCTTTATCAGAAATATAACCTTCTAATGCTTTTGTTTCTGTTACAGTATAATAACCATCTTCCAAGTTGGTAACAGCAATCATACCTGTAGCGTCTGTTTTGTAGCTACCTACTTTTTCACCATTCATTTTAGCAATGGTAAATTCTACACCTTTTAATGGCTCTCTTGTCACAGAATCCAATTTTATAATTTTTAAACCAGAGAGTGGTTTGTTTGTAAATGTAACAAGTGTAGGTGTATTTGTTTTAATTTCTATTGTTTTTGGTGTTTCATCTAATATATAACCATCAGGGGCTTTCATTTCTGATATGGTGTAGTAACCAGGCTGTAATGTTGGCACATTGATAAAGCCGTCTGTTGCTGTTTTATATTCTCCCACTAATTCTCCATTCTGTTTTGTAACTTTAAATACTGCACCTGCTAATGGAGCATTGTTTTGTGCATCCACTTTTTTAATTTGTAATGCTGCTAATGGTTTATTTACAAATGTTACAACAGTAGGTGTATTTGTTTTAACTTCCACGGTTTTCGGTGTTTCGTCTAATAAATAACCATCAGGAGCTTTCACTTCTTTTACCACATACCAATCAGGCAAAAGTTCAGGAATACTAATGCTACCAGCTTTATCTGTAGTATATTCTCCTATTTGTTCTCCATTTTGTTTTTCTACTACAAATTTTGCACCGCTTAATGACTCACCTGTGCTGTCACTTACTTTTTTGATTTCTAATGCCGTTAATTTTTTGTTTGTAAAAGTAACAATCGTAGGAATATCTGTTTTGACTTCTACTGTTTTTGGTGTTTCATCTAATAAATAGCCATCAGGGGATTTTACTTCTTTTACGACATACCAATCTGGAGAAAGTTCTGGAATACTAATGCTGCCTGCTTTGTCAGTGGTGTACTCTCCCATTTTTTCACCGTTTTGTCTTTCTACAATAAATTTCGCACCACTTAAAGGAGTAGCAGAACTTTCATCAATTTTTTTGATTTCTAATGCAGTTAATTTTTTATTTGTAAAAGTAACAACAGTAGGAGTATTTGTTTTAATTTCCACCGTTTTAGGTGTTTCATCTAATAAATAACCTTCTGGCGATTTTATCTCTTTTACTACATACCAATCAGGAGAAAGTTCAGGAATACTGATACTACCTGCTTTATCAGTAGTGTATTCTCCCATTTTTTCACCATTTTGTCTTTCTACAATGAATTTTGCACCACTTAAAGGTTCGCCACTTTTTTCATCAATTTTTTTGATTTCTAATGCTGTTAGTTTTTTATTTGTGAATGTAACAACTGTAGGCACATTTGTTTTAACTTCCACTGTTTTCGGTGTTTCATCTAGCAAATAACCATCTGGTGGCAGTTTTTCTCTAATTACATACCAATCTGGTGAGAGTGTTGTAATATTGATTGTGCCGTCTTGGTCAGTAGTGTATTCTCCTACGTGTTCCCCATTTTGTTTTTCTACATAAAATTTTGCACCGCTTAATGGCTGTCCTGATTTTTCATCTGTCTTTTTGATGATAAGTGATGTTAATTTTTGATTGTAAAACTCTACTGTAACTGTTTTGCCTGTTTTGATTTCAAAATCTTTTACAGTATCATTTAATAAATAACCGTCTGGTGCTTTTACTTCTACAGCAGTATACCATCCTGGTTGTAATTTATCTATTTGTATCATACCATTTTTATCAGTGGTATATTCTCCTATGACATTACCGCTTTTTTTAGAAATTTTAAATTTTGCACCAATTAAAGGCTCTTTATTTTCTGAATCAAATTTCTTGATAATGACAGATGCTAATGGCTTATTGAAAAATTCAAGTGTATACGTTTTACCATACTCTATAGCAATGGTTTTAGATTGATTTTCTAATAAATAACCATCAGGTGATTTGATTTCTTCTACAATATAGCTACCTTTTTGTAAGTTAGGTATGGTAATTGTACCTGTTTCATCTGTTTTGAATATACCATTGCCTTTGCCTACTACATCACCTTTGCTTGTAGTGACTTTAAATTCTGCATTTGCTAATGGCTTTTTGCTGTTGGAATCCATTTTTAATATTACCAAAGTGCTAACTGGCTGGTTTTTAAAACTGAGCTTGTACACTTTACCATCTGTACCAATATCAACGGTTTGTGGTGTCGTGTCTAATACATAGTTTTGAGGAGCTTCCAATTCTGTCACAACATAACTTCCCGGTTTTAAATTGGATACTAAAAACTCTCCATTTTCATTTGTCACAAATTCACCATTACTGCTACCTGCTGCTGTTCCTGCACCTGTTGTCACTTTAAATTTTGCATTTGCAAGTGGTTTTCCTGTGAGTGCGTCTGTTTTGGATACCAACAGACTGCCATAAGGATAATTGGCAAAAGTCACTTCAACAATAGATGTTCCGTCTGCTTTTAACCATGCCTGTTGCTGGCTATTTTCAGAAAGCAAGTAATTTGTAGGTGGTTTTACTTCTTCGATGATATAGCCTCCAGGTTCTAAACCAGTAATCACAATAACACCAGAATTATCTGTAGTATATCTGCCTATGATTGTACCGGAATTTCCAGAAATATCTTCTGTCACTTTTCGTACTTCAAATGCTGCACCATCAAGTAATTCAGAAGTATTTGCGTCTACTTTTTTAATGACAATGCTGTTTAAAGGATAATTAACGATTTCCTCTCCCAAGTTGTAAGCACTTCCTGATGTGACTTTGACTGCTGTATTACTGTTTAAAGTTTGATTATTTTTGTTGTTTTCTATGATACTTGTAAAAATATTTTCTACTTTATCTGTTACACCATCTTTGTTTGCTGATGGGAGAGTAGCATTATTTGAATTATTTATATTTGTTGACGGAGGCGTGATACTATTTTCATTTTGTTGTGCATTTCCTCCATTGATTACAGTATAAGCATTTTCACCTGGTGCAAGATATTTTCTTGTCACAACATTAGATGGCTTGCTGATACCTTGTGCTGGTCTAATTTCTGTAATGATATACCAACCTGGCTGAACTTTTGGTAATATAATTTGACCGTTTTTATCCGTTCTGTATGTACCAAGTGTTGTAATACCGCCATTTTGTCCCTCATACTCAATTTTATATGTTGTATTGGGAATTGGTTTGTATGTTAAGGCATTTGTTTTGGTAATAATCAGTGTTGGTTTTCTGGTATCTTCATACACAAGTGTTTTATTTTTTCCCCATTCTAAAGCAATTTCTTTATGCTGTGGTTCTAAAATGTAGCCTTCTGGTGCTACAATTTCTTCTACTGTGTAAATACTTTCGTCTAATTTTTCTATTGTTATTGTACCTGTTTTATCTGTTATATATTCACTTACTGTTTTATCTTCTGTTTTTGTGACTTTAAATTTTGCACCAGACAATGGTTCTTTTGTTTTGCTATCTATTTTTTTGATAGTAAGAACAGGACGTTTTTTATTTGTAAATACGACTTGCTTTGTTTTGCCCCATTCTAATTCTACATCTTTGTGCTGTTCTTCCAGCAAATAACCATCAGGTGCTACAATTTCCTCTATGGTATAGATTTCCGCATTGAGGTTTTCAATCAATATTTTACCAGTATCATCTGTAACATATTCTGATGTAGTATTTCCTTCTGTACTTGTGACTTTGAATTTTGCCCCAGCAAGCGGTTTTTTAGTTGCCTCATCTATTTTGAGTATTTCAAGAGCTGGTCTTGCTTTATTTTCAAATACAAGTGTTTTTGTTTTGCCCCATTCTAATTGAATATCTTTATGTTGCTCGTCCAACAAATACCCATCAGGAGCTTTTACTTCTGTAACAGTGTAAATCGCTTCGTCTAAATCCTGTAAAAGTATTGTTCCTGTATCATCTGTAGTATATTCAGATTCCGTACTGTCCTCCGTTTTCACTACTTTAAATACTGCACCTTTTAATGCTTTACCTGTTTGACTATCTATTTTCATAATCTGTAATGCTGGTCTTAATCTGTTGTCAAATTTGATTTCTGTCACTTTATTAGGCTCTAATTTAACCTCTTTACTTTCTGTTGCTATCAAATAGCCCTTTGGCGGTGCAATTTCTGTAATAGTGTACCAATCTGGCTCTAAATTTTCTATTTTTATCTGCCCAGATTTATCTGTCATACCTTCATATACAATAGAGCCATCTTTTTTCTTTACAGAAAACTCTGCTTTTTCCAAAGGCATACCAGTATCTTCATCATATTTTTTAATCAAAAGTCCCGGTTTTGCTTTATTTTTTACTGTAATTGTCGCTTTTTTGCCTGCTTCTAATTTGATACTTTGAGGAGTGGTATCTAACAAATACCCATCTGGGGCAGTGATTTCTGTTACAGTGTATGTACCGCTTTTTAAATGAGATAATGTTGCTGTGCCTGCGTCATTGGTATAAAGGTCATAAGAATCACTTCCGCCATCATAAGCAACTCGTATACTTGCACCGCTCAATGGTTCTCCTGTATCAGCATCTACTTTTTTGACTTCTAATTCTGCCATTTCTTCATTGGCAAATGTGATAATTACAGGGTCAACCGTATTGATAACAAAATCTTTATGATTGTTTTTATCTAATACATATCCCTCTGGTGGAACGATTTCTTCTACATAATAAGCACCAACTTCTAAATCTGGTATCGAAATTTCTCCTTGTTCATTTGTCACATAATCCCCAATGATACCACCATCAGTATCTGTCAATCGAAATACTGCACCAGAAAGTCCTTGTGTTGTACCTGCTTTGACTTTTACTATCTGCAATCCTTTTCCTGGTTCTGGTATATCGGGTGTGTTTGGTGTGTCAGGTTGGTCTGGATTATCTGGCTCTTTGGGTTCATCTGGTGGGGGAGTTGTGCCATCTGCATAATAAGTCACTTTTCCAATAGAATCGCCATTGTAAAATGGTATGGGTGCAACATAATAATCTTGTTTTTTACCACTGTGAGAGATTCCAAACATAACAGCTTTATTTTCCAATTTCCCTTTTGCAATGACATTGAATGTCCCTTTTTGTTCTCCGTCGTCTTTTTTAGGAATTAATACTTTGATTGCATTTGTGTCACCGCTGAATGTTTCCTGTTCTTCATTTTGCAAGTTTGTTGCTTTTACACCTTCTGGTACATTTCCATCAAATACAATTTTAAAACTATCTATTTTTACATTGGATTTGATTTCAAATTCCTGTGAATAGTAATTGCTGTCAATACTGTCCACTTCTGCTTTTTGTGTTTTGGGATTGACTGCAAGCCATGTAGCATACACAACATCATTTGCTTTCCCTTTTGCTACTAAATTTTTCATAGCTGCTTCTACAGGCTGATTGTGTGAGCCGTTTGCTTTCCAATCATTTAAGTTGCTGTAATTGGCATGAACTGTTGCCCAAACTGCCATTTTTGTGGCGTAATATGCTTGGTATTCTGTGGAAAGTCCCAATTCTTGAGGAGTTTTGTAAGGATAACCGTTTGTAATGACGCCCCATACATGAGGGTCAGTATCCAATTTATCTACGTCAACATCGTAACTTTTTGCAATTAAATCTTCTACACCTGGTCTGTTAGGATTGGCACAATACGCTGGATATTCGTTTCCATCTTCCGAACGATATACAATTATCGCTGGTGCAAAGTTATCTGCGTCAATCACACCTTTCCAAGTTAATAATTGCTGTCCTTTGCCCTCTTTGACATAAAGATGGACTTTGTTTAAAGCATTTTCCAGTGAAGTACCTGCAAATGCTTCTACAAATGAGGACAGCAAAAACAATAGTGCGAAGCATAATGACAATAGCCTTTTTGTTATGTTGCTGTTGAATTTTTCATTCATACTCCTATCTCCTTTCATAATATCGTTTCTTCTTGTTCTATCAAAGGCAATATTTCTTGTTGTTTTAACAAGTCATATAAAAACAATCTGCCTTTTTGTGTCCATTTTGTGAGCATTTTGCTATCTTTTTTGCCATTGGAATATTCAAAGCAAAATGTTTCGGAATGAACATAGCCTTTATCGTGATACTTTTTATACAATAACCATTGTCCGCATTGCTTATATTGCACATTCAATGTATGTAATAACTTGTTCATTTCTATACCGCTCATACCATAGTCTTTTGCAATCTGTGTGATAGTGACCAGTTTTTTGCTTTTTAATATGGTATCAGTATAATCTGCTTTGGGTTTGAGTTCTCCTATCAGTTGTCTTTGTTTTAGATTTTCTGTTTTTAACTGCTCCTTTTCTTCCTTTTCCTGTTTTAAAGTTTCCACTAACTGTATTACAGTGTCTGGATTTAATATTGCCTGTTCTAATGTTTCCGATGTCATATAAACTCCATATTTTCGAATGGATTTTAAAACAGCTTTGACTTCTTTTTTAAATTGTTTTGCAATGGGTTTTCTGCTTTGCATTAACACCTCATACACACCATATTCTGTTAAAAACCATGCTTCTTGATTTCCGCCAAGGGTGTAAGCAATGTTTACTCCCTTTTCGTCATCGTCAACAGCTTGCAACATCATTCTTGGATTGCTGTGTTCTATCCATTCTGCAACTTCTTTTGCTAAAAATAAGGGATTTTCAAAATCGCCATATAGTGTAAACGGTTTACCTAATATTTGTTGTTGCTGTAATACTTTTAATTCCTTCATTTTATCGCTCCTATCTTTTTTCTACTGCTTGCACACAAAGTCTTTGATTTGGCACATCTTCCACACAAGTTATTAGTGTTAAACGGTTGTCATTGGTGTATTCTAATTTTGACCAATCTGTTTCAGATATTCTACTAACAGACTGCACAATATAGTTTCTTGTGCCAAGTATAGTAGTGTATGTGATTTCATCGCCTTCCGAAACATTTTTTAATTTCTGAAAATAACCGCTGGAACCTCTGTTATGTCCGACAAAACCAGCATTGCCATTCCATGTAGAAGTAGAAGAAATATGTCCAATGCCTTTTTTCATTGCTACATAAGTATCCCCGTCATATGCTGTTACAGTTAATTGAACAGATGGTATTTTTAAAGTGCCAATACTGCCGTCTGATTTTCTGACTTGTTCTATTGTGGTGAGGGGATATTGCAGTTTTTGTTCTTCATTGTTCGCATAATATACAACATTGTTTGTATTTCCACTTGGCAAATTTGTTGATGTACTTGGATAAAAATTGCCTGTTGCATTACTTTGTGTTTTTGTCGTATTTGCTAAATTTGTTGTACTGCCTGCTTGTTGTGTGCCTTGTGTTGCACCAGTTACAAAGCCATTCGGACTTTGTGTAAATTTTCCTGATGGTGCATTTGCTGGTGCATACGTTGTTACATTCGGTTTTTGTTCTGATGGTGTAATAATTGTTGCACCATATTCAGAATCATGTCTTTTCTGTGGTGCTAAATCGTATATGTCCAGTAAATAGTCTGGTACAGCTCCATCAAAATGAATGTGACTTTCTCCAGTAATATAAAATTCCTCTTTGTTTTCTGTTTTAAATTGATAATCTAAATCACTTGTTACTGCAAAAGCATTGCTATTGCAACAAGTACAAAAGTTTGCTGTCATAAAAAACAGTAAAGGGATTTTCATATATCTATTTCTCATGCTCTGTCCCTCCTATCTCCAGCATAAAGCAATATGCCTTTCCATATTCGCTAACGCTGTTTGGTCTTACAATGTGTTCTTTTGTTTGCTCATGTAATGTAATGGATATTGTTTTACCATAGAGTTTTTTTGCTGTATATTTATCTATGACAAAATAAAAAAATGGAGTTTGTATCAGTTCATAAAGAGGATTTAAGTCTATCATAAAATTCCCTTTGCCCATGTTTTGGTATCCAATACAAATATATTCTTCCTCTTGTAAATTACATATTTTCACTCCTCTTTGTGATTTTTTATAAAATAACAAAACCATACCACTAGAAAATAGAACACCTATAAAAGCACCGAATAGCATTTTGATAAAAATGGGATTGCTTTGTTTTATTTCTTTGATTGCCTTTGTTTCTTTTTCCTCCTGTTGTTGTATTTGTTTGTGTGCTTGTTTTTCTGCCCTTTCCATAATGGTGCTGTTTTCTTTGATAGGTGTACCAACATAAGTTAATGTATATGTGATTGTGGTTGGCTCTGGTTTTGACACTGTTCCTGTGTATATTGCTGTTGTGACATAGCTAGAAGGCACTTTATCACTTATGGTTTTGGAATAAGTTGCAGTTGCTTTGTACTCTGTAGGTACAAGGGTATCTCCTGATAATCCTGTTCCCATCACAGCCCAGTTGACATCAGTTAATTGCAGTATTTGTCCGTCTTTTTCCGCTGTTTGAGGAATATAAGAATTATCTGCTGCCATAAGCTCTGTATATTCTTTGACTGTAGATAGTGTTGTATTTTGGGTTTTGTATGCTGCCACTTCTGTTGCAATGCTGTTATGTTCCAATGACAAAACACCTGTAAAATCTTCTTTGTTGTACTCTATTGTTTGGGGCAGTCGGTTTAATATGCCCTCTTTGTTATCTGTTGCGGTTTCTATGGCAATACTTTCAGAAAGTTCTTTTGTTTGCTTATTTTCATTCACTTTTTTATCTGTTTTATGATAGGCAAACAAATAACCATCTTTTTCATAGCCATTTTCCACCAATGCAGATGGGTCGAAATCTTCCGCAACTTCATAGACTTTTGTTAAAAAAATACTGCCCTCTATTTGTTTTTGGTCTGAAGAAATCAAAAAGGGAATACTTTCTGTTTGCTCTGCAAATGTTGTTTCTATAGGACAATGGATTGTCAAAAGCAACAGTAACAAAAACACTTTCTTTTTCATGCTTTCACATTCCTTTCTTAAATTTTCCAACAAAAAAGACAGCAAACAATATTGCTGTCCTTTTAGAGTTTATCCATACATCTCATAGTTGACTTCCGCTTGATAATAAGCGTCCATTGTTTCGGTAGCATTGTATAATGCGGAAAGATAGTATGCTCTTATGTTATGTATTTTGTTTTTTGTTTTATTCAGACATTCCAATACATACTCTATGTGTCTGGAATTTAATTTCAATAATCTTTCTTTTACCATTTGCTGAGGAATTTCTTCTCCACCAATTCGTATTGTTTTTTTATGGCTTGTAATCACGCTTACCATAATGTCTACCATGTTGTTAATCAGTTGAATATAATATCTTGTACTTTTATTTTCTGCCAAAAAACGGTATTCAATGTTTTTTTGTATGGTAGCTCTACACATTTGTTCCTCTAAGCCTTTGTCAATAAAGAATTGCTGTTTTTGTTTTTGTTTTTCTTTTTTCTCTGTAGTAAAACAGGAAATATGCTCTATCTCATCTATCCTATCTGTTTTTTGTTGTTCTAACTGCTTGTCTATATTAGATGGATAAGATAGATAGGATAGGGTATCTTGCTTATTATTTATACAAACAGTTTCATTTGTTTTTTTAGTATCATTAAAACCAGTATCACTAAAATTAGTATGATTAATCAAAGGAGTATTAATACTTTGTGATTTTGAAAAATCCTGTGTTGTGAAAATCGCATTTCTGGAATTGCTGTTTTCGTATTTTTGCTTTTGTGATTGTTGTAAATTTTCTCCATTTTGCTGTTTTTGCTCTGAAAAATACTCTACTTCTGATTGTGTTTTTTCTGTATTTTGTGTTTTATTCTCTGATTTTTCCGGTTTTTTTGGTATTTTTTCTGATTTTTTTGCTTTATCTTCCTCTTTTTTATAAAAACCTAAAAAATTTTTGACATAAATGAAATTTGGCTTGCCTAAACCGTTTCTTTTTCTCTCAATTAAACCAATTTCTTCTAAATCTTTGAGCAATTTGTTTGCTTTTTGTTCTCTGCAATGCAGTAAATTCATAATTTTATCAATGGTAAACACAATATAAACTCTTTTTTGTTCATCAAGCCACTTATTTTTGATAGATAATCCCATTCTATCTAACATAACGCCATATAAAACTTTTGCTTCTATGGATAATTCCGAAAATCTGTCATCTGTAAAAAGTAATTTTGGTATTCTGTAGAATATAAATTGCTCTGATTCTTGCCCATAATAATAATCGAATGATAATGTACTCATTTTTAACGCTCCTTTCGTCGCTTTGCTTTCTTTCAAAAATACGAATTTGTGAAAATCACATTTTACTTCTTTTATTCTTCTGTCTGGTTATATTCCTGCTGTTGTTGCCACTGTTTTAAAAGCTCAAATATCACATTTTCCATATCTTTTTTGCTGTAAGATTGCGGAAAATATTGCTTTAAATCCTTTTTTTTCAGTGTAATGTTGTTACTACTTTTTTCTTTTTCTTCTGTTAATATAATTTCTATTACAGCATCGTTAAAATTTTTCTCTTGACTGTATTTTTTTAGTTTACTTGCCTGTTCTAAAGAAGGAATGGCATTTAATCTTTCCATAAATTTGTGTAAATTTATCTGTTCTTTTGGTTCTAAATAGGATAGTTCTACACCAGTGTTAAATTTTAATCTGTTGTTGTCTACCATCTGTAATAATTCTGGTAGGAGCTTTGTCAAACGAATGTATCTTTGTATCTGTTTGTAGCTTTCTCCTGCTTCTTCAGCCACAATTTCTACTGAATTTTTATCTTTTAACTTCTGGACAACTTGTCCAGAAGTTAAATCTGTTCTTTTCCCTTGATGTTTGATTGCTTCTAACTTCATTTTATAAGAAAAGGCTCTTTCACTAGGCAATATATGTTCTCTTTGGACATTGGAGTCAACCATTGCTATTACTGCTTCATCATCATCTAATTGTCTAACGATAACAGGCATAGTATCTATTCCTAATTTCATACACGCATATCTTCTGCGATGTCCTGAAATCAGCTCATAATATCCATTATCTATAGCACGAGCGATAGCAGGCACTACAACACCTTTTTCTGCTATACTTTGTACTAATTTTTCCATTTCTTCATCTTCTTTTATTCGGAATGGATGGTTTTGAAAATGAATTAATTTGTCAATTTGTATTTTTTGTACAAACTCCATAGGCTCTGAACCAAGCAATAATTCATCATAAGATGTTAATGTCACATTTTTTGCACTGCTTTTCAATTTTGTTTTTCTTTCTTCTGTTTCAGCTTCATCAAAATTTGTTTCTTCTGTATTAAAATTCATTTTTTCTGCATTTTCTTTCATTTCTGCCATGTCAATACCTCCTGCACTAACGCTTCATATGCCTTTGCTACTTTCCCATTTTTATCATGAATATAAATACTTGTCCCTTCTGCACTGATTTCTGCTGCTTTGATAGACATAGGAATATATTCTTTAAATATATGCAGTTTTCCATCGTAATTTTGATGTAAAAGAGTTACCAGTTCTTTAGAATAATTCGTTCTCATATTCGCCATTGTAATCAGTATTCCGCTAATGTCTAATTTTCTGTTGATGTGTATTTTTACTCTGGAAATTGTTCTGATTAACTGTTCTAAACCTTTTATAGATAGATATTGTGCTTGTACTGGTATCAACACAGTATCCGCAAAAGCAAGAGAGTTAATTGTCAACATTCCTAACGAAGGAGAACAATCTACTATAATATAATCGTATTTATCCCTTAACATCTTTAAGGAATTTCTCAATACGGTTTCTCTGCTCATAGTATTGACAAGTGCTGCTTCTAATCCGGATAATTCGATATTAGAAGGTAATAAATCTACTTTTTCATTGTGATGTAAAATGCTTTTTGATACATTACTTTTGATGTCATTATCACTCATGTATTGTCCCATAATATGAGCGATAGTCATTTCTATTTGTTCTGGTTGGTATCCTAAACTTAATGTTAATGACGCTTGTGCATCCATATCTACTAATAATACCTTTTTTTCTGCTTGTGCTAAACCAATTCCTAAATTTACAGTGGTCACTGTTTTTCCTACACCGCCTTTTTGATTGCAGATTGCGATTACTTTTGCCATACTTACCATTCCTTTCATTTGCCTATTTTTTGTCGTGTTCTTAACAACTTCACTTTTTATTGTGTTTTTTGGACATAAAATCCATTGGAAAAAGGGTATAAAAAGAAAAGACAAATCGTTCAAACCCTTGATTTTACTGGGTTTTCTGATTTGTCTTAATTATACTGTATGGACATTTTAATGCTTCTATTATGCTTTCATTAAATATACCAGATAAATATGCTATGGAAAGAATGGGACATACAACAAATACTATGTTAAAAACAATTTATCAACATACATTCACCGAAAAACAAATAGAAGTCAGTCATACCATAAACCATTATATTGATACTATTGTGCACCATGAAATGCAACACAAAAAAATAAACCCTTGAAAATACAAGGGTTATAGCAAGCTGCTAACGGGACTTGAACCCGTGACCTCCGCCTTACCAAGGCGACGCTCTACCTACTGAGCCATAGCAGCAAAGGAAAAGAACAATGTCCTTTTCCTTTCAACTATTATATAGTAGCACACAATACTATATGCGTCAAGTTTTTTTATTTTAAAAATATCATCTTTATTTAATTTTTTCTTTCATTTAAGTATTTCTCTATTTTCTTTTTTACTCTCTGCAAAGCATTATCAATTGATTTTTCAGACTTTCCTACAATACAAGAAATTTCATAATATGTTTTTCCTCTAAGATACAAAAGCAATATTCTTTTTTCAAAATCACTCAGCATTTTAATCATTTGCGCTTCCATAAAATTTTTGTCTTCTCTGCCTATCAGTACTACTTCAGGATTGAGTATTTCTCCTCCCATAAGTAAATCCATATAAGTTTCTTCAGATTCTTCTTCAAAAACTGGTTTATTTAAAGAAATATATGAATTTAAAGGAATATGTTTTTGTCTTGTTGCCATTTTAATTGCTGTAATCATTTGTCGATTAATGCAAAGTTCTGCAAATGCTCTAAAAGATGAATTTTTACTTTTTTGAAAATCTCTCATTGCTTTATATAAACCAATCATACCTTCTTGTATAATATCCTCTGTATCGGCTCCAATCAAAAAATAAGTTCTTGCTCTTGTTTTTACAAGAGGTTTATATTTATCAAATAAGTGTTCTTGAGCTCTTTTATCTCCTTTTTGTACCAATTCCACTAATTCCTCATCTTTCTGCCCACTATAAGCATTCATATCATTATTCCTCGCTTTTATTTCTGTTTGCGTAATGCTTCAATCCAATCCAAAGCATCTTTATCAATATTATCTGCTAAAAGATTATTTTTAGGCGGTTTATTTTCTATGTATTTTTTACGAATTTCTTTTTGTTCGTGCAAAACACGTTGACGCAGTTCCTGAGCAGTAATTCTTTGCGCACCTTCTGCCAATATAATAATTTGCTCCAAGCCATCAGATGTGGCTACACTTACTTTATCATATTTTGGCAAGCGATTTACTACTCTTTCTATAAAATGGTCTGCTGTTTCTGCCTCTTTGGTATATACCACAGAAATATTATGATATTGATATACGCTTCCAACATTTCCTTTTACTAAATATGCATCAAACACAACAATAATATGTGTTTTTTGTGTTCCTTTATAATTAGAAAGCATATCCAAGAGTTTTTGTCTAGCACTTTCCAAGCTGACTTCTGACAATTCTTTTAACTCTTGCCATGCGTGTATCATGTTATAGCCGTCTACAAGCAAATATTCTTTTGGCAAAATTTCAAAACCACCTTTAACTTAAAATTTTCTTTGGCGTACCACTTCATACAATAATAGCCCAGCTGCAACAGATGCATTTAATGAAGATATTTTACCATACATAGGTATTGCTACTGTAAAATCACAGTTTTGTTTTACCAGTCTACTTACGCCTTCTCCTTCGCTACCTATTACAATACCAATACTCCCCTTCATATCCGCATCAAAATAATCTAGTCCTTTCATATCTGCACAAGCAAACCATAGACCTTGTTTTTTGAGTTGTTCCATTGTTTTTACAATATTGGTTACTCTTGCCACAGGCATATATTCTATTGCACCTGCAGAAGTTTTTGCTACAGTAGCATTTAATCCCACAGAACGATGTTTTGGTACAATTACACCATGCGCTCCAGCACATTCTGCACTCCTTATAATCGCACCCAAATTGTGGGGGTCTGTAATGCCATCTAATATTACAATAAAAGGTGGCTCTCCTTTTTGTTCTGCATATTTCAATATATCATCTACTTCTGCATAATTATGCGCAGAAGCAATAGCAATGACACCCTGATGATTTTTTGTTTGGGATAGCTCGTCCAATTTTTGACGGCTTACTTCTTGTATAACAACATTATTTTGTGCAGCAAGTGCAACAATTTTTTTAATACTTCCTTCTGTATTACCACGTACAATATATAATTTTTCCATATCTCTATTGTTTCTGAGTGCTTCTAATATGGCATTTCTTCCTTCAATTTGATTTTCACTTTTATACAAAATATACACTCCTTATTATCATGTTAATACTATTATTATAAATAGTATTTCAGTCTGTCAATAAAGTCTTTTTTTGTGGGTTTCACCCACACCCACCAACTTTTTTGAAAAAAAGTTGGAC
>ERZ808049.442-NODE-442-length-21738-cov-3.934583_pt1 | contig 21738 bp, 27 predicted proteins | sample MGYA00380198_ERZ808049 | MGnify/ENA primary metagenome ERZ808049 (study PRJEB31490, sample SAMN06133414) | mouse gut metagenome | isolation source: Z2_2 | host: mice | place: China: Chengdu | collected 2015-05 ...
GTTCCCCAATTCCATCGGCGGGTGTCCAACAATATCCGCCATTGTAATAGTTGGCGTTCTCGTTCCACTCCTGTTTTCGCACATACTGTACGCCGTCCATATAGAGCACTTCGGAACCATCCTCGCGCTCCTCCATCAAATAGAACGGAAAACTATCTCCGAACTGGCATCCGGCCAACGGAACAGCCACCAGCACCAAAAGGGCCAGCAGAAAAAGCCCGCGTATTTTTCTCTTGCTCATGTCATTATCCCTTTTCTTTTTCTCAGCCAAACGACTACACACCACGCCGCCGCATACAATATCACATAGGCCCCGGCCAGTATAAGGGCGGTGATGTACTTTTGCCGAAGTCCGGCGGTGTAGCTTTCTGCGGTCTGGCCCGGCTCCACGGTGATATAGGAGCGGTCAGCGGGGATCGCCAGCACCCGCCGCTCCACAGCGGCCCTCGCGTCCACGACATTCTGGCCCAGCTCACGGGTGAGGGCCTGCTCGCTCCACTGATAGCCGCTCCCACTGATGTCCTGATAGTAGACCATATAAGCGGTCTTAGTCGGATTCATGCGTCGGCCCCGTCCGCTCGCACCCGTATTCTGCACCTGGACGGGCAGTACCTGATAGGGTGAAAAGGTATAAACGCCTTTGTCCTCGTAACTGTCAGCGGGGAGGATAGCAGACAGATACCTGAAGGAAAGATAACCCATCGCCGCTGCTAAGATCAGCAGCATAATTCCCACCACAAAGATAATAGATTTTAGTTTTCCCATATGTACCCCCTGAAGCTGCAGATGCCTGTTAAGTGTTATGCTGTATACAGATTTTCTCTTTTTAATACAGCAAATATCTTTTTCCGCATATCCTTGCTGATCTTTTCAATGGCCGCCAGATACCCGTCCTGATCCTGCTCCAGCCATGCACAGATAAAATTCCGGTAAAACTCCTTTTCCACTTTTGCGTTTCCGGATATGGCATAGATCGCGGAATACATCTGCATGATATCTTCTTCTGATAATTGGTATGTCCGGACTGTATGCTCAAGAAAAGAGTGTGCATAGGGCACTCCAATCTCACGCATCATCTCCTTCACCGGTCCCCGTACAACATCCACATATCCCTTTTTTATCCCATAAGCGATAAGTCTTTCCGTAAATGTGCATACCTTTGATAAATAACAGAGTTCCACATCTTTTCTGTGGGGAAATCCCATAATATATTTATTGACAGGCATTGTTTCCGGCATGATATCTGTTTCTCCTGACAGCCAGAAACGGAATGCCCGTTCTTCTAAAGGATTGCTGTTTATAAACTCCATCTGGCCGGCCCAGGCTGCTGCCTCCTCTTTTGCAATGTCAGCGCCTTTTCCCTGGGAATTCAAATAGATCAGGATATACACTTTCCCTGTATGGTTTGAACCCTGGAATACCTTTTTTGCCGTTTCCTCATTGTAAATCACAAGCTCTTTGAAATCCTGCTCTTCCTTTTTGCTCAGGCCCATGGAGCTTGCCTGTATATATTCCTTTATCCTTTTTTCTGCTTCCTGCTTTTCTCCTGCTCCTCCATTCATACAGACCTTCCCTTTCCACACAGTTTCCCGGCCAGATCTTCCAGTTCCGCTTTTGTCATAGGCGGGATCAGGATGTGATCTCCATCAAACTGCCGAACATCATATCCTCTCAGTTCCTCCACGAACTGCTCATAAGGGAACATTCCTTCCAGCACACGCTGCTCACTGTAAAGCACAAACTGTACAAACCCCTCTGTCACTTTCAGTTCACCCAGATTCAGAAACCCATCAGCCCGAACAGGAAAGACACTCTCACATTCCTCCGTTAAGGCATAAAAGGCCCCGATCTCTTTTGTATCGTTTTTCTGCAGAAGTCTTGGCTTTGCGTAATAGACATCCAGTGCCTGAAGGCCATGCAGAGTCCGCTCAAAATCGGAAAGATCCGTACATGCCTCCCATAAGGCTACCTTGTCCTCGGTCAGCGTATAAGGCCACCGTGCCAGAGTAAGGATATGACTCCTGAATTCCCTATTTCCGCAAAACTGGTTCAGTGACTTCCGGCTGAATGCAACAAAATCCTCAATTCCCTGTTCCAGCTCTCCGCTGGTAAATGTTCTCTCTTCTTCCACGCAGTACATCTCCACCCTGCCCAGACGTCTTTCTATCTCCCCCGCAAGCCTGGCAAAGTCTGTGATTTCTGCTCTGGTTGTAGGAATATTATAACTTAACTCATAATACCCTTCCCTGGATTTACTGCCGTCAAAAAAGATTCCCCGCCCTATATGTTCCGGATGATAAAAAACAGCTGTTCCACCCACCTGCTCATTCTCCTGCAGGATATAAAAATCATTATTGGAACCATAGCAGAAACCGCAGGCCTGAGCTAATGACGGAATATCAAGGGTTGTCTTTCCAAATAGTTTCTTCTGTCTGATCTGCAAAGTAAATGCCATAACAAAATCTCCTTGTTAATTATACAAACGAATGTATTTTCATTTTTTCGTATCTCTATTTTCAGAAAAGTGAAAACTGAAATTGCTAAAACGATGTTACTTCCTTCAGGAGCATCAGGTAGATTCTTTTTGATGTCTGATGACAATTCCTATTATTACACCTATTGTAGCCCCAATTATTCCAACTAATAGTATAGCGGTTTCAGAGAACAAATCTTTTAATGCTACGCCAACGCCCACACCAAGACATAAACCAACGACACCACTTTTCATAACCAGATCATTTTGTTTGCTTGTCTTGCTTTTAACCGAATTCTTATTTATCTTATAATAAACAAATTTAGTAATTCCGAAAGCAAAAAGCGCTATCATGGCTATTACGAAGATGTACGATTCCATTTTTCTTCCTCCCTATATTTCTTATGTCAGCCGGATGATACGCCGATAGCAAAAATAATTTTTCGACAGCCCCGGGTGTCGCTCATTCGTTGGCTGGCGATAAAAAGCAGTATAGCAGGGCAGGACATAGATCGCTCCGTCGCCGCCGCAAAGCGAGCATCCGCCATCGCCGCCTTTTGTAAACGATGTATTGTCAATGATTTCATTTTTATAAGAATCATACGCAATGAACAGGCCCAGCATATTAGGCTGCTCTAATATTGTATTTTCCCTGGTTTCCCCGACAGCGCCCACCTGAAAGATCTCCGTCATTACATCGCTCAATGTATCGCCCCAACGGAACAATGTCCGTGTGCCGCCATTACAAAGGTACTCCCATTCATCTTCTGTCGGCAATGTAAAAGGCCCTTGTTTTAGGGAGAGGACCGCCTGTTCCAAGGATGGCGCATCCTCGTCCAGATAGCGGCTGTCCACCTCTACAATCATATCCCCGATATCAGCAGTGCGCAGCGGCGATAGGCATTGTGACAGATGCTCGTTCCACTTTGCCAGAAAACCCTCCCAGCTTGCGTAACCTTTTTCTTCTATGTCCTCGTTCCACGATTTTAGTTCTTCTGCCAGTTCCGAACGCAGCTCATCGGCTTTCCCGGAATCGCCATTTTCTTCTGCCTCATCAATCTGCTCCTGGTAATCACCCTTTAAATCCTCCATTTCCTCCTCATAGTAATATTCATGGCCGGAAGAAAATTCTTTCTGCAGCCCCTCTAATACGCCATCTCCCAGAGGACATTGATCTGTATCCCATCCCAAAGTGACATTTTTCTTACCAGGAACAAAGATAAACTGGGAACCTTCATATTCCAGAAGCCATGTTTCCTGTTCTGCTCCAGTTGTGCCGGTTTTGATTGTTTTTACAAACTGAAAGTCCATTCCCAATGCTTCAATGCGGGAACGGATATTGTTCAATAATTCTGTCATGGCAAATCTCCTTTACAAGAATTCAAATATGTTCAATTACTTATATGCTTAAAGAAAATCACTTTTCCCAGGGAAAACCGTATTTTGGCCGGGGGAGGTCCAAGTGGCTGTAGTCCATTGGAATGGTCTGGATCAGTTCCTTTGGACAGTCTATGGTGTCAATGGTTACCTCCAGTCCTCGCCGTACTGCCATCTTCGCCAGAAAGACAGCATAATTGGCCAGAAGAACCGGGGCCTCATACTCGATTGGCTCCCCTGTTCCTCTCAGACAGCTTACATAGTTGTATAGGGCTGTGTTGACCCCTTCTGCATCTCCGTCCAAAACCGCCATAAGTCCCCTGGCATAATGGAGCCAGGTTTTCGGACGTTTTTTCGCCTTTTCCTCCAAAGTCAACAGCTGCTTCGCATGGCGCCGGGCCACCCTGTCGTCTCCATATGCAAGAAAAATTGTGGCCTTTCCTATAGGATTTGCGTACCTCTGCTTTTCAATGTTATGCTCCGGTAGCATCAGGATGTCTCCCAGGGCATGCACAAAGCTGTCCTCTACATCAGCAACCACTGCCATCATGAATTTTTCAATCGCCTTCAAAGAAACGGCATACATTGTGGTCAGAAATTGATCCTCCTGCGGCCAGTGGCACAACTTCTCCTCACAGTAGGCCGCAAGATAGAAGTATTCCTTGCAGCGTACAGTATCTTTCCACTTGGCAAATGTATATGCTCCACAAAAGGCATAACCAGAAATCAAATTTAGAAATGTTTTGAACCCTATCAGCAGTTCGTTATCAGGAATTTTATATCGAGTTTCCATTGTCCATACGCCATCCTTTCGGACAGGAAAAGAATAAGGAAACTGCTTGCCGCTGGCAATCAGCGCTGCCAAATCCCAGCTGGCTTCTGGAGACTCCAGCTCCTTCTTCCATTTCTCAATCAACTGTAAATAATGACGGAATGCATTTGTGTATTTTTTACTTTCTTCTCTGTCCATCAGGTATTGTTCCTGAGCCTTGGTGATGTATGGCAACTTTTCACCAAATCTATTCTCATTATTCATGTCTGTATCTCCTTATACATTTCTTTTCAACCGCCCGGTGTTCATTTTTCAAGTGCGATGACAACCAGCCAACGTTTTTATGCTGTTTCCATCAGTGGCTGGAGGACTATCAAATAATTCAATATCCGCTTATGAAAATTTATGTATGTTAATTTGCCTGTATGTTTTAAGTAATTCACTTTTCCCAAGGGAAACCATACTTTGGCCGGGGAAGATCTAAATGGCTGTAATCCATCGGAGCAGGTTGAATCAATGCCTGAGGGCAGTCCATCGTGTCGATTGTAATATCAAGACCACGTTGAACAGCGATTTTTGCCAGTCCGATTGCGTGAAAAACTAAAAGGCGTGGCGGGCCAGAAGTACGCCTCCAACTACTGATAATGGAGCAAATATCCTCATTCACCGCCTCAGCGTCTCCAGCTACAATCGCGCAAATACAATGAGCATAATTGAGCCACAGCTTTGAGTTGGGCTTTTTCTTTAACTCCTCTTCCTCCATTTTCCTGGCGTAGTAGATTGCATCTTTTGTGTTGCCCAATGCTAAATTTACAGCCGCATTACCTCTATAAATCAAAAAATTGTTCCAGTTCCTTTCAGACAGGCAAAGGAGTTCGCCTAAATTTCGGATAAATTCAACATCTGCATCTGCAATTACACCCATATAAAACTCTCCCAAATGAGATAAGGATACGAAATCCGTAGAGCTATGTGATTTTTCTTGATTTGGCCATTGGCAGATACATTTTTGACAATACGCAGCTAAATACAGATATTCTTTGCATTTAATTATATCCCCCTCCATACACTGAGCCAATGCTGCCAACGAGGAATAGCAAGAAATCAAATTGTGCAAAGCGCCATATCCTACCAAAAAAGAATTATCCAAACTTTTCTCCTCTGTTCTTCCATTGAATTCATAGGTGAATTTCTTTCCGCTTGCCTGAAGCTCTGGCAAACTCCAACTCGCTTCGGGTAATTGAAGCCTTTCCAAAGCATCTTTTTCCCGTTTGCGTTGAGTTTCAAAGAGATCAGTTTTTGTGTATGCCAGAAGATACTCCTTTTGTCTTTTGGTCTGATATGGTATCTTTTTTCTTGATGCTCCATTACCCATTTTTGTTATCTCCTAATAATTCTTTCATCCGTTTTTTTATCCAATCTCCTATAAATGCCCACAAGACCGCTCCAGCTACGATGATGGCAACCACAACGCCCAGCCGTATCAGCAATATCTGTCCGCTGTGTTCCTCATACCAGCCATCGTCAAAGGCATACACCACATTTTCCAAATCTGCTCCATACTCAACACAGATGTTCTGTAAGTACGGCTTGGCATATGTATTCACTCCCACCCTTGCGCTGATAGGGAGCGTGACAGCTTTTCCTTTGGCGAGATCGGCAGCAAGCCCACGGTCAAACAAAGCCAAAGCGTAAGTGCCATCCGGGAACTCGATGATGTAATATTCATTGTAGCCTGTCATTGCCCACAATGCGCTGGTGGTAGCTTGGGAGTAGTTGCGGGTGCGGTGGCCCACTACAGCGGTACCGCTCCGCCAGCGGGCCAGCTCATAGACACCGGTAGGAACAGCATTCACTGGCTCCACTGTGAACTGGCTGAACGGGTACTGTGCCATGAAATCCTCTGCCCCAATGACACGCGTAATGTCCTTCCCAGCCTTTTTCCCGGTGAACGAAACGGCTGCACCTGCAGCCTCTACCTCAGCCTGAGTCACAGCGACCTCGCCCCGGCGGAGAAATCCCTCCGGGCGGATGGAAAAGAAAATCGTCAGCACCACCAGCAGAGCCGTGATGGAACCGGCTGTATAAAGGATTCTTGAACGCATGATATACCTCCGTTTTTATATGCCGTTTTCATTGGCGGCAGGGTAAGCTTTATGTCTTATTAGTTCTAATTCTTATAACTCACACTCTGCATGAAGTTTCTTCAAAACCTCTTTATGTGTCAAGCGGCAGGAGCGGAGATCAACATATTTCAGCTTTGGCAACTCCTTCAATAACCGGCAATCTGTAAAATTTGTATTATAAAGGGACAGCGTCCGCAGATTCTTACACTGTGCCAGGAAAGAGAAATCTTCCACACATATTTCAGAAATCCTCAATTCCCGTAAATTTTCCATCCCGCCAATGACAGCCCAGCCCCGGAGATCATAATAGTAAGGCTCTGGCGGAAAATGCTCATCCGGCGCACGGAGATAGGCACAACGGGCTTCATCCTCCCAGCTTTGGACTGTTTTTTCGGACAGGACAAGCTGGAGCTTCTTGACCTGTTTCAGCTTCCGCCCCCAATCCCAGGCAGTGGACGGCAGTCTTCCGCCCGATTCCTGACGGATTGCCAGGGCAACCAATGGGTGTATCAAAATCCCATCTGCCGGTAGGGTTCGGTACATCCCTAAATCGGTCATCGCATTCCCTGGCATTTTCAGGCGGTATGGACGGGGCAGGCGGATATCTTCCGGGTTAATGCCCTCATAAAACAACTCTGTCAGGACAGCACCTGCCGCTTTATAAACCGTGCGTTCTTTATTCCGGCGGGAGGAACGCTCCAATGCTTCTTTATCTTTATAATCATCAACATGAATCATTTCCAGGGCAAACGGGAATGCGGCCTGCACCTTACACAGTGCTTCCCGCAGCCTGGGATCGTTGACATGGGGAACGGACAGCAAAGCATAATGGAGCAGTTCCAAATCCTCCCGTTCCTGCAGATAGCCCAACCATATCTCCAGGTGTTCTTTTGCGTCCGGGAAATGCCCTAAATCACGGAGCAGCTCCCTTTTCTCCCTGCCTTCAGCCCTGTCAAGGAGAAATGCCACCTGTTCCAGATTCACCCCGCCGCCCATCCTCAAAAGCGGTATGGCAATACAATACGTTTTCGGAGAAAGCTCCGGCAACTTATCCAGGATGCGCTCTTTCCAACGTTTTGCCGGATCCTCTCTGTCTGCAGGCGTATGATACAATTCATATACCACCCGGTCAAACAGCCCAACTTCCCACCGTTTATCCAAAAACTGTCCATATAATTCGGGGTCTACACGGTAAGCCAGCCGTGGCAGGCTGCCCACATCCTCCTTCATGACCCATTCATCCAGAATACTACATATAAAATGCTGGGAGGCATCCGATAAGTCCGGGAATTTTTCCATACTGTCAATGGCCAATAATCTTTCCTCTTCCGTATCAGCCTGGGCATAATTCTTTTGCAGTGTTTCTTCATCACCATCAAGGAAAATGCCGAACCAGCCCATATCATAGCCAGACGCTGCCTCCCGCAGCCAGCGGGTATACCAGGATAAAAAGTCCGGTTCCCTGGGGAAAAATATCCAGGAGCGCTCATATTCTATATAAACGACACGGCCCCGGTCCGGCCCTGTCACCATCAGGCAGGTGATATAGGTATCCCCCTGGGAACCGATGGGGATACAGCCCCGCTTCCAGTCCGGCACATCCTCCAGTTCCTCTACGCTTTTGTCCGGGGCCAGCCAGGGAAGCTTATCCGGCTCTATGGGCCAGCCTTTGCTCGCTGAAATAGGAAATATACCATAAAAAGGCCCGGCTCCGCCGTTCCCCGCCTGCAGCAGAAAGTTACGGTAGCCATCTGGAAGAACAATCCCTGTTTCCTGCTCAAATTCTTCTATCTCTTTCAAAGACGCTGGCGGATTCCATTGATATTTATGACTTTCTGCGCCAAATTGTTTCAGAGCCGCATCTGTGACCTTTGCCTTTTCTAACAATGAACGCAATTCTTCTATCGGAAATGTGTTTGACATTGCCTTTTACTCCCTTTTCCCTTATATCCACTAAAGAAGCTCTTTTTTCTTTAACCGGATTGTATTGCCCTCTGAGGACAGCATGACACCCCATGCTTTATTTAATGCAATCCGTTCAATTTCCTGCATTTTATCAATAATCTGTGCTTTTGTATCGCCCCTTTGTATCATTGAAAGCACTTCCTGTACCGTATTATAATTCTCCTGGGCATCTACAGATATTTCCCGCCCAGATTGTTTATTCAACTCAATACCCTTTTTAAAACCGCATAATGCCTTTTCCAACAGTAAGATGCCTTTTTCAAAGTTCCCTTTCCAAATTTCACCATATCCCAAAGATAAATAACTCATGGCATTATCATTTTTGTGAGAGATACTATATTGAAAACCGTCACAGCTCCATGATTCAGACAGGTTCAGAAAATGCACAAAGCTGAAAGCGTTTAAGCAAGAAAAAATCTCATGATTAAACTGCGGCTCAATAATTTCTGCCCATAGTGTTTTCATTTGCTGAATATCATAAAACTCTTTATAGCTTGTGGCATCCTCTATTGCAAGATCGTAATAAACGCTATATATGTCTTCTTTCTTATCTCCATGAGGACAAAACACTTTTTCTGCATAAATATGATTCGCAAAAGAACCCGCAGGGGAAACCAATACATGGATGCGTGTCCTGCCATATGAAACTTCCGGACAGACGATTTGTACAAAATGCTCCGCAATTTTGACCAGGTGTTTCCCTTTCCTGGGGCTAAGGACAAAGCCGTTAGCCTCACACATCGCCTTTAACTGCTGATACAGAAATTTGTTCATTTCTGTGGTACTCCAAAATTTTTCAGCGTCCATTGAAATGCTCCTAAAATGATTTTCTATTTTCCATAGCTTCTGAAAAGTTAAAACTATTCTCTGTTCCTAATATGCCGTTTCAGTTAGTGTCTGAATTTACAAAAACATAAAAATGATGGTTACATCAAATTGTTGAATAAATAATTGCTTTCTTTCCAATTCTCCAGATAAATACTTTCATCACAGTGGGAGCCAAGACCATCACATTGTCCAACATACAGCGGCTTTCCATTTCGCACAACCCACTGTAACCCATGCTCTGGTTCCCATGCACACTCTGAAAAAACAGATATTGAATAGCATCCTGCAATCTCTTTGTCGATATACATTTCAACTGGCATAATATATGGCAATATGTTCATGGATACGTCTAACTCTTTTGGATATTCCATATCCTCAAACTCAAACATAAATGTGAGTGGTTCCCCGTTACACCTTTCCTCATCATAGAAAAAGCAGATACTTGCCTTTAAGAGTTGCTCAACAGTCGATTTGTCTAAATTCAATAACTGAGAGACACATTTTTCCGCATATTCGATTGAAACATCAGCACCTTCACCCCATCGAACTTTCACTTCACATCCAAAAAGTGGCCAATAGGTTTTTCCAGTCAGTTTGTAAAGATTATCATCAGATTTTATGTTAGTAATCATATCTATATCTCTTTCAGTTTTTCGGAATTGCTTTTATGTCTGCGCCGCCTCGTCTGCACTTTTGTCCCACTCATCTCCGGTGGGAACCTGCATTTTGAAAGCCTTTTTTAATCCCCCACACAATCACGGCGGTGGCCACGCACACGGCAAGCCTGAGCAGAACATCCATCATCCAGCTTACTTTCCCATGCCTGTACATATCCAGCACATAGACCGGATCAACATCATAGTCCTCCGCCATCCGGTTCAGCATCCGGCGCTCCTCGGTAGTGGTATAGCGGACATATCCAGTTGGATAATTGTCTGCCCCCATCAATACCAGATAATCGTCAAAATAGACGCAAAGCCAGGAACCATCCTCCAGCTCCGCCAAATAATAGCAGTTATAGTACCCGCCCACAAAGCCCTGAACAAACCGTTGTAAAGGTGAGAGAGGGTAATCAGCGTAAATGTATTCAGAAACACTCACCGTTCTTTTCACGCCGCTGTTATTGTGAGTATGTACGCCCGCTTGTCCAGTATCCCTCAAACGAGCCAGTGGGCAGGCTGCCAGATTACCGCCGTTCACGGTAGCCGGGGTACTATTCAAAAAGCAGGTTTCTATATCCTCCTGCTGCCGGAGCCGCTGGACATCTGCACTGGGCTGTTGGCCTTGTTCCGTTCCTTCCCCGGCCCACAGATCGTACAGCCAGCCGGTGGGAGCGGATAGCATCACCAGGAGAGCAAGGATGACACATACTATATTCCGCAGGATTGTGAGCAAGGAGAATGCTTCTTTTTTCATAGTTAAAATCCTTTTTCTATCAACTTGAAAAATCCATCTATCATAAATTTCCGGTCTGCAGATAATGATTTAGAGCCTCCAGCAATTCTTCATTCGCAGCTTTCGGCTTTTTCTGCAATACCCCGGTTATCACTTCCATAAAATCAGTTCCGCTGCATAGAATGTACAACGGTTCTTTTTTTGCAGTAGCAGGGCAAATGTTTTCCCCGTTTTCTCCTTTCTGGGGAGGCTTATCTGCCTGGCAATAATCAGACAGGCTAACCTTTGTCTTTGGGGTTTTTGTGTAAATATAGTATTGGCTTAGTTCATCCTCCCTTTCCCTGTCCTTTATGCACAGCCTGGCTTCTTCAAACAGATATTCCAAACTGTCAAGGTCTAAAAAGATATGCTCTGCATCGCTGCGGTTGATCGCAGACAGGGACATCTCCCCTTCGGCTGTAGAACCAGCAAAAAGAGCGTTTCTGTTCTCATCATAGCAGCAAAAGACTTTTCCGCTGCTGGCTTTGTACTTTTTGATGGCAGCATAATCAATGCCATACCGTTTCAGCACGGACTTACTTGCAACCCAGTCATCCTTTTTGAGATCAAAGTATTCCTCATACTGCCACCCTTTTGTTTCCAATTCGTATTCCGCGCTCTGATAATCCACACAGGCAAGCGCCTCTATCAATACGTTCAGCAAAAAATCGGATAATTTTTCATTTTCCAGTTTCCACATCGAGAAGCCGTCTGCATCTTTGTGCCAGTACACAGGAGGATCATCTTTCTGCAGATCTTCTATGCGGATGCCAAACTCGCCCATCCCGCCTGCGTAATCACTGCCAATCACAAGATAATTGTCAACCGTCTGGGACCATTCTTCTGCCGGAAGCTGAAAAAGATCGTAGAGTGAGCGCTCATACCTGCCAGGACGCTTTGACCAACGGCCTTTACGGTCGTCTATCATTTCCTGTAGCTGGTCATAAAATGTGCAGGGAATATGCGCAGACGTTTTATGCTCCATTTTCCCGATCCAAAGATTGGACGTACCCAAAAGAGGACAGTCCACCATCAGCTCCATAAATTCTATGTAGGCTTTCGGCAGGCTTATCTGTTTCTCCTGCTTTAATTTTTCAAGCCATTCCCTGCCTGTTGGCTGGTCATAGCCCAGCATCTTTAACATTTCGACAGCAGATAAGTCATATTTCATATTCGTTCCTCCCGTTATTTATAAAATGTCTGGCTCACACATTCTGCGCCAGAAGTATTTTCGCCATTTTACAGATTCCGGATCAATTTCTTTCAGCTTATTTAAAATTGGCTCATACATTTCTTTATGGTCAAAAAGGCTGAACTTTGGGTTTATGGCCAGATTCTTATCAACCTCATCCCGAAGCTGTTGATAAAAAGAGAGCCATATCCCCAGACAATCAATAAACTGGCCAATGCTGTCATTAGCAAAAACTGGTATTTCTACAGAGTTTCCCCAGCTGTCTGCACGCCCTTTTTGTATTTGATAAACTTCCTGTGTTTTCATATCAATTGTCAGTTCCCCCATCATATCCATTGATGCAATGTCCAAAAAAGTGTTTTGCAGATGGGCGTGCTTTTTTATATAGGGCATATCAAAAAATGTTAGCGGCGCATTTGGAGTAATTTCATAACCCGCATGGAGCGGAAGTCCTGTTTCTGTTAAAAATTCAAATATCTCTGTTGGCAGTTTCAGCGGTTCCAATGTTTCTTTTGGGAATGGAATCAAAGATGCTTTATATTTTTCTGTTATTTCTATATTCATGTTGGTTCCTCCAATCATTACTTCCGGACAGGTGATAACAGAATTATTCCGTTACCATGTTATAATATTCTTCCTCATTCTCCATATATGGTACAGCATAAAACCGTTTTCCGATCAGAGTCCTCAGCTTTTGAATATCCGCCAGATCAAAAGACCCAAACTCCTGATAACAGATAGTTTCACTTGTCTCATTTAACTGCTCATAAAAATCTGTGACAAAAAGGTTAAATTCATCCAGAAGCCCCTCAATCGGAACCTGTGTAAGATTTCTGGGCGATGCATCTTCTTCCCCATAACATTCCGGCTCCATTTCAAATGTGAGAGATGTAACAAAAACGTCTTCATCGCCAACGCTATATCGACTTTTTGTTTTGTAAATCCCTTCTTCGATTTTTTGAAAATCAGATGTTGCATATTTTTCCGGTGTATAGTTCTTAAAATTTTTCATGTTACTGTTTCTCCTTATTACCTTTACTGAAGTATCCAATTACAGCCATTATAAAACCAGACAACACAAGAATGACAGCAGGCCAGAAAACATATATCGGCATAATCTCTAATCCTGCAAGAATAAGTAATGCGATACCAAAAAGCATCAAACTATTACCAAACATAATTTTTTTCATTCTGATCACCCTCTCAAAATGGAATTTATTTTTTTCTTGCAAAAATAAAAATCCCAATCGCAAGCAAAACAATTCCCACGATTATTCCTGTAATCGCTGGAGTACCTCCAATTTTACCAGCAACAAATATTGAAGTAGGACCATCTGCCCCGCCAATAACAGACACTGATTTTGTCACTGATATTTGTTCATTTATCTTAAAAACCAGACTTATTGCTGCCATTATAATTCCTATTACTGACAAAGTAATTCCTATCGCCTTTTTCATGCACTCATCTCCTCTAAATTCTAATTTTCCAGTATAGCAAACTGAAAGTTACATTTACTTGCCAGCCGTTTGCTTTCGCTTTGGGCGACAAGCAAAGTAGATAGCAAGAAAAATAATGGCAGGAATATTCCCCAACAGCCATACAAAAAACACTTGCCAAATTAGTGTGCCGGCCGACATATTAAAAGGATAAAGAAAACCAAACAAAAAAGAAATAACAGGTAAAATAAGTCCAGGCCATTTGCGTTCTGTCCGCGACAGAAAAATTTGTAACAAGACGATACCAATTAAAAAAGCGAATGCTAAAGTTGCACGAACCATAATATTCCTCCCAATTCCGATTTTGCCTTACAATTTCTGCACGCCTAACTGCGTCAGCCAGCCCTGCAGCTTCTTTGCCGGGAAACCTGTAAAGGAATAGTTTTCTCCTGTCCGGCTGTGGATTGTTACCTGGGTAAATATCGCCACACCGCTCACCGAAAATCCCCTGATGTCTTCCAACGGTAAATCCATATCCAATGCGCCGGGCATCATGCTGATTTTGAAACACACCCGCTGATTTGTGATATAAATGTTACCTTGAAACGGCTTTTTGCTCAGTCCCTGCTTCAAATAGATTGACATCATCCCACTGCCGATCAATGTCTCTCCGGAATTCAGTTGAAATTTTGCCATAGTTCTACGCTCCTAACTGTAATTATTTTTTACCACCCACTTCGGGGCATTTTCCCCAAGCCTTTATTTAAGAATACTTGTCATCCTATCAGAAATGAAACCCCCAGGGCGGCTCTCTCCAAACGATTTCCAGTAAGTAAAATGCTGCAACAGCGCAAGGCACAGCTAAAAGCACAGGGATGACTGAAAAGATTTTGAAACGAGATTTTTTCCAGATTGTCCACGCCAACACCAATAAAGCAACCGCTGCTCCTGCTGCCCCCAGTATCATAATGAACAAGAAAAAATACGCCAATCCCATGCTTCTCACCTGCTCTCTTGTTTTATTGAAATACCATACCAAAATTTACTCCTCTGTAAAACCGAAGGGCGTAACGCTCTTATGGATCAGTTTGCTGTAGCCTCTTTTGATATTTACTTACCTCATCCAAAATATATTTTTCAATAGTTTCGGTGTTCGTATCAAACCCACTCAAATAAAAGCTGTCAATCCTTATCAGGCAAGATTGGTCTTCTGGCCATGCAGGTTCCTTATATGTGAGCATGACAGACACCCCAGAGGGCATCACTTGTGCTTTTTCAAAGGTATCTGCGTAGACCTGGGACAATACCATACACACTGTTTCCAAATTTCCGGAAGAAACTGGCTCTATGTTCACATACAAATCAGAATAATAGACAGATGACGACTTGACAGGATAAAAATAGTCGAAAGAATATTGCACATCTGTATCAGCCGCCCGCGTTTCAAATGCCTTGCCGAAAATACCAAGTGAATAGGTGTCCTGTAATCCGTTACGAAAGCCCGGTACACCGAAACTTTCTCCCTCGATGATGTTGAATACAAAAAATTGTGTTTCCGGGTCGTCTTTGGGTGATACGGTATATGCCATTACCCTCCATACATCGTCATTATAATAATCATCGGTGACAGACTCGGACGAAAGCACCGTAAATTCCTGGCCGTACTGCTTTTCTAAATATTTTTCCACTTCCCGCTCGGATTTGAGACGGAAATCACATGAAGTAAGCAGTAACACCAGCGCACATATAAGACTGGCAAAACATATTCCTGTTTTTATTTTACCTGCCATCTTCGCCCTGCCTTTCATGGTATAATTCTACCAATCGGCTCTGCAATTCCAGCCCTTGCCTGTAATATTCCAATAGTTGCGCTGCGCTATATTCCTGCTTGATATTCTGGTCGGAATAGCTGTTTGCGCTTGCAGGGTCTATCCCATTCCACAAACGACATTCTTCAAAATTATTGCTGCAGTAATTTGTTTCAAAAAAACCGCCTCCAATGACAGAGACTTCATTCCCGTCCTCCAAAGACTCCGCCGTTATTTCAATCAGGACAGATACATCATAGCGGTCTTTGGAACCGGCATCCGCTGTGTTTTCAAACAGCGGCTCCTGCTTTATATTTCTCTTGCAGATCTGCAGGAGGACCGTTTTCAGAACATCTTCATACTCCTTCTCATCATACTGGCTGATCGGAAACAGCTGCATATTTTCTGTGTAAGTTTCCTCACTGATATATTGATCAAAACCATAGTAAAAGCAATACATTCCGCCATCCTGGTCCTCCAGTATTAAAACCGGACCGGCAGATTCCAAGTAGTAACGCATGAGTCCTGCATGCTCCGGCTCCCCGGTCATTTTCGACAGTACGGATACCTGGTATCCCCAGCTTTCAATCTCATTCTGATAATCCGGAAGTTTTTCAATGACAGCCTGTATTATGGAATACTCTGTTTCATACTTTTTATATTTTCGGATTATAAATGTGACAACCAGCAGAAATACCACCAGAACAGGAAATATCCATTTCCTGTAAGCACTTTTTTTCATTACAGCTTTCTCCATTTTTCTATATTTCTTCTACTATTTCTGCCGTTTATCCCCCTATCCTTATCCCTGTATAACAATCACAAGCGCCAGTGCTACAATACCCACCATCATAATCAACGAAATTTTGACCGGAGAACGCTCCCCACCTTTCCAGTCAGAAAGCAGGCCATTGTTGTCATCATCCATACTGTGTCGCCCGTTTCGGTTCCAAAGCATGATGTGATAGATTGCGGAAACAAGATCTACCGCTCCAAAGAGCAGCACAATGTTACGCGCAAGAAAAATGACCATGCCCAAAGGTACTTTATCCCCGCCGCTTCCCAGCATAACGCTTCCCCATATCAGGCGGATAACTGTCATGATGACAGCAACTAAAATACAAATCAGGGCAGCTGCTCCGTATTGCTTCGCTTTTAGTTTTTCGCTGGTATTTTGTTTTTGAGGAAACTTGTTGTTCATAATCCATTCCTCCTATTGCTGATTGTTTTCAATGGGATATTCTGTCTCATCACAGGTGTAAGCCATATCTTTAGGGTTAGGATTTTAAGAGATGCATCAATCCCAGGAAGCATTCAGGCCAGTGATTTCCCAAAACGGCATATAAAAATGAAAGTATCCGTTATGGGTATCAATGTTCCACCCTTCTTTGAGACCGATCACCGGTCCTCGATACATCCAGCCAGTTTCATCCTCTATTCCAACAGGGTAGCCGTCCCGGAGATGATACCATACTGGCAGGGTGATGGTCTCATTATTCGTCCAGTCCATCTCCTTTTCCTCCCAAAAACTGTAAGAAAATTCGTAGGAATGCCCATCCGCGCCGGTGACGGTAAAGTGCTCCGCCGTACCTTTCACATCAAAATCCAGACGAACCAACAGCTTATAAAGGCCGCCATAACTGATAACGCCGCTTTCCAAACCGATACCCTCCAGCAGTTTCGGCGACAAAACATCTTCCCCTTGCCGGACTCTGGGCTTCGGTGTCCAGAGCCAAGTTTTCACCGCATATTCCTCTAGTTCCATTTGAGAAAATTCATCGCAAGGCAGACAGTAAAAGGCATAATATTTCTTCACGGAATCCTCCAGTTCTTCCCGCACTTCTTCCGTTTCGTCCTGTGGTCCATGAACAACCGACTCTTGAAAGTTGTTGAACTGTGGAGCCCAGGTCCGCCAGGGCAGTTCCGGCCGGAAGTTATACTGCCCCTTTGGCACCAGCTGAGCCAAAGGCTTGCCCTCTGTCCAGGCAAAAAAGGCGGACAGCTGTTCCAGAGCGGAGCTGGCATCGGCCATAGAACTGTATTGGGTATAGAAAATGCTGTCACGCAGTTCCCAAGCATCCAGGCTGCCTCCCTCTTCTTGATATTGCTCTAGGTAGTATTCCGGGAGTACCTCTGCTTCATCTGAAACCAGCCTGGAATAGAGCATCGGCACCGGGTCGCCTCCGCCTTGGCCTACCCAAACCTGGAAAGTCGCATCTGGCAATTCATCAAACCAACATTCCCAGGTCTGAAGCCCTTTTTGCTGGATATGGAACGTTTCCTCCGGATATCTTCCGGTAAGGTATTCCTCTACATCTGCCTTGCTATAAGGTCCCCGATATTCATAGCAGCCCACAAGCGACAAAGCCAGCAGGCAGGCTATCCCAACAACAAATATTCTTTTCCAATTTGTAAATATTTTCGTCACCTCCCGGCTGATTGAAATATAGGCATTCATGTTCTGAATAAGTGGATGGAACGCCGCCGGTTTTTAAAACAAAAAGGCGCTCCCCGCCGCACAGTTTCCTGCGAACATAAGAGCGCCACTTTTGACGGTATAAAATTGAGCATGACAAATCTTCGGAACTATATAGTTATAGTACCGCCCAGCTTGCTTGCTTGCTTGCTTGCTTGCTTGCTTGCTTGCTTAAGAATGGCACAGGTTATCATGTTTGTCAAGCTCTCTTTCTAAAAATTTGCAAAAGTATATTAACGCAATTATAGCAGAAATCTATATGTCACGCAAGTGGCGCATTGTGTCGATCCATAGGGGCTCGTGGGTTTATTTTGAGCATTAGCCTTATATCATTCTGTGTATAGTCTACAGGCATCCCGGTGTACGCATCTGTCTTGAACGGGGGATTAACAATATATCAGCTGTCTCCCGACACTTACCCTAAATCACCGGAAACCGACACTTCTGCAAACTGGAAGTTATTTTTTTCCCTTACAACCCCAAATGATAAAGGCAATACCCAGTACAATGATAATCCCTGTTAATACAAAAATGAGGGGATAAGGTTGCTTTCCTGCATACATCCAAAAATCACTATAAAAGCCATCTCCACTTACTTGCGCTTTCTGAAATGCTCCAAAAATGGGCAAAAATAGTAGTTCAACAATATAAAGGCACAATCCCAAAATGATAGTTTTGAAACCAATAATAATTTTCTTATCTTTCTCCATAAATTATTGCCCCTTTCAAATTCCGATTTTGCTTTCTGATTAACTTTACAACAAACAGGAAATATATTACTCATCTCTTAAGCAACATATTTCCGCTAATCTGCCATAGCCAAAATCATTCGTAACAACCTGCAGAGTAATGTATTTCCTGCCGCTGTTGTAGCACAAGTCTTCATCAAAGTTTTCCACCATACTACCCATTGATGAAGTGCTTGACTCATAAGCCCCTATAATGTACTCTAATAATGTGCTTCATTGCTCATTATAAACTTTTTTGTGTTAGTATTCTCTTTTATAAAAGTATAGTTACTTTATAATACCCACGAAGAGAACACTTGTAAATGCTTTTTGTTTCAATGGTAGAAATTTGCGTATCGAATGGTGCAGCCATGCACACGTATAACAGGCCGTCATGAAAGGATTCAATACTTTGAACCAGACCAATCAGGAGGTATAGGTCATGCTACGGATAGCACTGTGCGATGACGATTTCAATTTCATGCAGGAATTGCACCAAAAGCTTATACAATGGTATCAGGAATCAGATAACAGCAGGAATATATCTGTCTCAGAATTTTCTGATAGCAGTTATCTCGCACGGACGATATATAGCGGGAGTAGCTTTGATTTACTTTTTGTTGATATCGAGATGCCAAAGATGAACGGTCTGGAGCTTGCCAAACATATCCGGGCTCGTCTGCCAATGGCAATGATTATCTTCCTGACTTCGCACAGCGAATTTTCCATGGAGGGGTATAAGTTCGGCGCTTTGCGCTATATCCCTAAGCTGGATATGGCCCGACAGCTACCGGAAGCGCTGGCTGCTGTACAGGCAGAGTTTGCCAAGTTGGAAAGCAGATTCCTGACTGTACGCCGTTATAGCGATATGATGCGAATCCCCTACCAGGAGATTGTTTATGTCCACCATGTACTCCGTACTTCCGAAATCACCACGCTCAATCTGGGTATCATCAAGGACAACAGAGGATTGAAAGAAATTCATGGGCAGCTTGGTGACGAACGTTTTATCTATATTGACCGCAGCACCTTTGTCAATCTGGATCATATCCGCCAGATCAAGGGAAGCGAGGTTATCCTGCGCAATTCGGAGCATTTGCCAATCAGCCGGCAGATGCTGACAAAAGTAAAGTATACCATCAACCGCATGTGGGGGGATTGAGTGATGCAATATTTTTTCCTTGTTGAATGGGCCGCTACGTTTGTGGAGAGTCTGATTCTCCTCTGTACGATTACTGCAGCTTCCGGCAGGCGGTATGAAAAAAGCGGGCACTGTCTCGCTATGCTGCTGTCCACAGTCTGCCTGACGGTCCTCATCAATGTCCTGAATGCTGTTTCCATATTTTCCTTTTTGACACCAATAATTTCGATGTGCTTTGTCATCTTCATTCTATCCCGTATCACTTCCACCGGGTCGCTGCTTATCCGAAGTACGGTCTGCATTATGACCTATTTGGTGATCATTACAGTGGGATATGTCATTTTTGTACTGCTCCGCGTGGTTTATGTGGGGGATATATATTCCGCTTTCACCTTCTTCCTGTCACCCGGGCCTTTTCGGGTGGTGTTCCTGACAGTGGACAAGATAATCGATACATTGTTCTATCTTCTCGTCCGCAAATCTTTGTCCAAAATTTCTACATTGAAGAAAAAATATCAGATGGTGCTGATGATGATTTCCCTTACGGCCTACATTAGTACACAATATCTGTTCCACGTGTTCCTGGACACAGCTAATGATGCACTGTCCGCCGTCGCCATATTTTCCTGGCTTTACATTCTCGCCTTTGTCACGATTACCATCATCGTGTTTGTTTTGATCGCAAGAGCCGAGCAGGAGAGACAGACCCACATCTTCCTGCATTCCGCCAACCAACTGCTGACGGATAATTACCAACAGCTCCATGCCTACCAGCAGGACCACGCAAAACAGATACATGACTTTAACCACCATCTCACCGCACTGAAAGGATTGACCGCTCTGGGAAAGCACGAGGAGGCTTTAGCCTATATGGAATCCCTTCTCTCCACCACATACCAGGAAACGGCATTGTGCCATAGCGGAAGCGACATTATAGATGCCATCATCAACTGTAAAGCCGCTGAAGCAGAGCAGCTTGGAATCGCTTTCCACTTTACTGTAAACTTCCCTGTATCGGCTGATATTGCCCCTGTGGATATATGTGGTGTGCTGGCCAACCAGATTGACAACGCATTCGATGCCTGTAAGCAAATGCCTCCTTCTTATCTCCGTGAAGTCAGGATTACAATCAAGCAGGTCGAGAACTTTGTATTCTTCCGAGTGGAGAACACTGTAGACCATGATCCTTTTGAAAATAACAGCTCTTTGTCCAGCACAAAGACAGATACCTCCGCACAGCATGGCTTAGGGTTGAAGAATATCCGCGATATTACAGACAAATATAGCGGATTCCTGCGTAATGAATATAAGAGCGGACTCTTTATCTCTGTTGCTTCATTTTGCTATGAGACATTAGACACCTAAAATCTGATACCGGGGTTTTCAGATGTAGCTTCCCTGTGGCGCCTTTGAGAAGCAGTTCCCAATCTTAGGTAGCATAAATCTCTTTCTTCTCTACTGCAGAGCAACATACTTGACTTGCGACCCTTGACAATAGAGAACTTTTTTACATTCTCACATATCTTCTATATCCCACCCCTTAATCTTTGACAATACACCGTTTTCCATTTCGCACACAGTGTCACAAAGCACTTGTATATCCTCTGCAATATGGGAAGCCAAAACAATCGTCTTTCCAGCGTCCCGTAAGCCCGAAAAAAGCGCTCTCATATCTTCGCATCCTCTTTTGTCCAAGCCATTCATAGGTTCATCTAACAGAAGCAGTGCCGGATCTTCCATAATAGCCTGGGCAATACCCAATCGCTGACGCATTCCCAAAGAATACTTTCCCACCCACTTTTTGCTGGCAGGGTCTAAGCCTGCTGTGCGCATTGTCTCGGCAATCTGTTCTTTTCCAACTTTACGCTGGATAGAAGCTAAGTCCCATAGATTTCCCATACCAGATATAACTTCTCGGAATCTCAATGAATGTGATTCTAACTGAAAATTGACAACTGAATATCGTGCAGGAAAAGAAATT
>ERZ808049.458-NODE-458-length-20693-cov-17.815095_pt1 | contig 20693 bp, 22 predicted proteins | sample MGYA00380198_ERZ808049 | MGnify/ENA primary metagenome ERZ808049 (study PRJEB31490, sample SAMN06133414) | mouse gut metagenome | isolation source: Z2_2 | host: mice | place: China: Chengdu | collected 2015-05 ...
CCCTTATTTTAGGATTTTTTTGATAATATTCTAATATAGTTCCACCTGGAAAATTATTAAAAGATAAATTGCTATTTTGTTGGCTAATCAAATTCGCCAACGTCCCTTCTACAGCCGCATTTTTTTCAATTGCATCTAGCGCATATTCTCCTGTTTTGGTTATAGCTGAACTGTTAGATAGCTTTACATGACCTAATATTGATGTAGTAGCTTTCTGCATATAATGCGAAAGAAAAACTGACAATGCTTTTTTTAACTTTCCAAATGATATTGCTACTGTTTCTCCACTATTTATATTTTCAAGTTTAGAAGCTTCTTCGTAGGTGGGCTTTTGTTCATTTATATTAGAGATACTCCCTGCAGGTCCTGTAGCTCCTGTTGGTCCTTTAAAATTACCAACATGTACCCACTCTGCTACATCTGCTGCACCTGGCACTATACATTCATACAAATTTCCTGTATCTGTATTAATATAATAATCGTGTAGATGTGCGTCCGTTATCCCACTTGTCTCAAAAATAGTGCCAATAGTACTTGTCCCTGTTATACCAGTACCACTTGTCCATATACTGCCTCTTGGTCCTATCTCGCCAGTATCGCCCTTTTTTCCTTCAATGCCCTGCTCTCCTTGTGGACCTTTAAAATTCCCAATTAATACTTTCATGCACTTATCCCCTTCTCATTGTCAGATACTACCATATAGATATTACCATCTTTATCTGTTTCAAACTGTGGATAATCGCTTGTATCATCAGGAAATACCACCCATAGATTACCTTCATTGTCACCGATCAGGTTAAACATTCCACTTATGGGTACAATCACTCCACTGTCGCCACGATCACCCTTATCGCCTTTATCACCCTTGTCGCCCTTATCTCCGAGATCACCTTTATCACCCTTATCACCTTTATCACCTTTATCACCTTTGCAACCATTAAAATACCCCGTTGCAAGCTTTTCTTGAACGTCCGTAAGCGTTTCAACAGCCTCTCTTTTTGCTGCAATTGTAACTGTTTCCGCATCAACAGCTATATCTGCATTTTTCTTCGATTCTATTTGTGCAACTTCTGCTTTTCTCTGTGCGGTCTCCGCTGCTGTTTTGGCTGTTTCTGCCCCTCTATTAGCAGTCTCCGCTGCTGTTTTGGCTGTTTCTGCCCCTCTATTAGCAGTCTCTGCTGCTGTTTTGGCTGTTTCTGCCCCTCTTCTAGCTGTTTCCGCCGCCGTCGCTGAACCTTCTGCACTACTATTTACAGCATCTATAGCATTATGTATCGATAATCGAACATCACGCCCAAATCTCGCTTTAAGAATTTGTTCCAAATATTTTGCTATGTTTGCCATACATCTCTCTCCTATGATATTCCTGGCTTACCCAATTCTCTTATTTGCACATTAAGTTGCTTTATCCATTCATTAATCTGATTTACCATATTATTCAAATTAGTTACTGTGACATTCAATGCATCAATTGCTGTCTGCGCTTTATCTGCGGCATTTTTAGCCGCTGCAGCCGCACTACCTGCCGTAGCTGCAGCACTATTCGCAACGTCCGCTGTTTCTTGCGCCTTATTAGCGGCACTCTGGGCTGTTTCTGCAGCATTTTTAGCCATATTAGCAGCATTATTAGCTTCCCTAATAGCCTGCTTTGCAGTCTTCATAGCCTCAGAACTGTCAATAATATCATTTATCTGATCTATTGCATCCCCTGATATGCTTATCGCTTCCATATTGCCATTCATATCTATTTTAAATTTGTCATTTACGTTAATACCATTAACATCGATTGTAAGCTTAATGTCGCCATGACTATTTAAAACAGTTATGCATCCAGATACATTTTCTGTACCGCCTACTGTTATTGTGGAGCCTCGTATACTTCCTTTTAGGACAGTTACGCCTTCTTTATTTATTGTTGCTGCAATCTTTCCTCTACCATCTAAAACTGTTATTTCTCCATCTGCATTAGATGTACCTCCCACTGTTATTGTAGAGCCTCGTATACTTCCTTTTAGGACAGTTACGCCTTCTTTATTTATTGTTGCTAATGTATTACCATGAAGATCTAAAACAGTTATACACCCGTCCTTCTCTCCGCCAATCTCTAATGTCCCTCCACGGATTCGGTCCGCAAACATCGTTCCAGTTGTAATAAAATCTGCAACAAGATTTCCATCAATGGTCCAAGCATTTGCATAAGGACCATCATATCCAGATGTAGAGAAACCTATCCCATTTTTATTTATTCGGATTACATTTTTTGCATTTTCTTTTTCCTGCGCATCCATAATCAATATCTGTTCTGGATGCTCATCTGCATTTTCTCCACAATCTAAAATTACATATCCGCCTTTAGCCCCTGTAATTAATTGAGATGCATTTTCAACAGCATATTGTATTTTAGGGCTAATAGTACTCGCTATTCTTTCAACTTTTTGATCTATTTCAGCATTTTTATGTGACATACTCGTAGTCATGCTTCGCGCTGTCACACCTATACTAAATGTATTCTGACCTGGATCTGTAAGGTAAAGCTCAATCTTACTTACAAGCATTCGCACATGATCCAAATTGTTGTATTTAGACTCTACATAACAATACCCAAGTTCAATAGATTCAATTTCAGCATCTGTCATACTCAGATCAACGGCTCTAACCTCAATTGTATCTGTCCCTGTTATTACACTATCGAGATATGCCTTAGTTTTCTTTTCCAACTGCTCTAAAGTAGTTACATTCTCAAATTTTATTGTGCCTACAATCCTGCCGTACTTCGCTATTGCTTTATCATTCTCAACTACAATCGACGGTCGATTTCCTTCTTTATCTTCCGCCCCTATCCCAATCATTACAGTACGTATATTTCCAGCATTTTTTGTCTGTGTTAAATCAATTATGTTTTCTCCCAGTCGTATACCTTGTTTGTTATAATGCATTATACTTTGGCTAAAGTCTATATATAGACTACCTCCAATATCTTCCACTGATACATACGCACCTAACAAATTTATTACCTTATCCTTTATTTCCTGCAATGTTGTAGGATAATTCTTGTTGGCACGAACTATATTATTATTTGTATCTATATCTGATAAATCCAATGCTCTTAATGTAAACTGTTTCTCTTTATTTACTTGAGAATTATGAGAGTTTACCAATTGTTTTACATAATTGGCCGGTGTTCCTTGATATTCATATGGGTAGACAATACTATCAACAAGATATGCCAAAATCCCTTCACATTTAACACGATTATTATTGTATATATCTTTTTCACTATCAATAACGCGCCCTGTAAACATCCATTTTTTATATGTTCTATAATCTGTCTTATACACTTTGACAAGTGTAACTAATGGAACAATACTTTTTGCTTCTGGATGTGTAGGGTGTATGCTAAATGTAAACATTCCCGCATTGTTTATCTGCAATGTCAATTTTGGGACTTCTAATATATACTCTTCATCCCGAATATCCATTAGAATATGTTCATTTCCTTGCAAAACTGCAACAACTTGATACATTACAAACTACCTCCTATGTTTTCTATTGATACAACACCATGTCCAGCAAACACCAGATAATTATTGCCTTCTTGAAATTTTATATCAAATATCTTATTTTTCCCTGTAGACAGGCTATAGTTTTTATCCTTATACTGCACTGTCATTGCAGATGATACTGTTATTGTGGGAACATATTTTTTTCGTTGTCCAATAAAGACCACCTCTAATCTCCCATTCACTTCTAAATTATACATCTCATTAATGACACCTGTTTCAAAACTGAATGGGTCCCAAAGCCAGTCATCTCCCCAATCATACTTATAGGGGTCCACAATACATTGTACTATTATGGTGCCTTTTAAGGGTTCGCTGCTTAATGCTGTTGTACTTACACGCCCAGTATAAAAATAATTACCATCATCATCAAATACAATTTCAGAAAACTCCCGACCATGAATGGCGTTCATCACTTCACTGTATTTATTATGTATATCCCTGTTATCACCCAGCATTGCAAATTCAATTGTGAGTATCCTTCGTTCATACTTTACATCACCATCTGTCAATGCTCCTGTGATATCAATATCACCATCTGCTCCTGGAACACTTATCCTATACACTTTCGGTTCTGGTGGTGTAATCTCAACACCGCTTAGCACCAAACCCAAATTATTGTAACTATGTATTTCTCCAAATCTTACACCTGTCACTCATATCCGCCCCTACTCTTATAGTATCCTATATCGCCCAATTCTTTGTCGATTCTAGGTACAAGCTGTCCTATCATAGCACCTGTGTCTAGTACCATCTGCATTTTAGACATTCTTGGCATATATTGTGCTATAATGCTATAGATTTTTTCGCACATATCAGATAATCGCGATGTATCCGCTCCAACTACACTTACACTCTCATGAGAACTAGCATCAGGTACATCTGGAAATGTATCTGCAATCGTATTGTTTATATTCTCAATCGTGTCTTCCCAGCCTGTGATATAACCTTCACCTGACATTTTTCCCAGATATGCAAACGCTTTTGATGGAGAATGTATATCAAGCTTGTCTCTTGCTGCCTGTATTGTCTCCTCACACAATGTTCTCACAGATTCCAGGACAGCGCTTCTGCCAGATTCTATGCCATTTCTCATTCCTTCCGCAACCTGTCGGCCTATTTCCATATACTCATCTTCCACGACACCTTTTTTTGTACTTATCAGCATGGAATTTGTTAGCAATTTTATTACATTCAATACATTTACTTTGCGTTCGTCAATTCCTTTTCTTAGCCCTTCAGCAAAATTCTTTCCCATTTCTTCAGTTTTCTTAGATGGCGAATGCTCGTCCAGCGTTGTCATAACAGTATCAAGGGCGTCACATGACATGGATTCAGACGCATCCACTACTTCATTTGTATTCGATACAATCCCATCCGCAAATCCCTTTGCTGCATTGTTTCCAGCCTGTGCAAATGAATTTGCAACAAGCGTCGCGGTTGCATCAGGAAGAACAAGTGATGTTTCAAATAATCTGTTTGCGCGCACAAGTTCTTCATCTGTCATACTGACAAATGTTGACACATACCCCGCACCTGTAGGTCCCATATCTGCAAGATGCTGCAACAGTCCTTGATTGATTCCGCGATCTGCAAGCGTATTTATATCTGTAGCCCACTGTGCAACCCCAGTAACCTGCGACTGCATATTTTTAAGCAAGTCCTCCGCAGACATTTTTGATTTGCCGGAAAATTCCGAAAATAGGTCAATCTGACTATCTACCTTTTCTACAACAGAAGAATACATTTCCTGATAAGCTTCTATACTTTCCCTCGACATCACACTAATATCACTGCTGGTTTTCAATACTACTTCTCCCAGTCCACTTATATTTTCACAAGCTTTTGCCACAGATGTATCATCTACAATATCCAACATAGTTTCATCATATTCATCACCAACAGTTTTGATTGCTGTATTAATCCCTAAAATCTGCTGGCAAAAGGTCTCTGCATCTTGAACCATTTTTTCATATTCACTGTATACTTCATTTGTCCCCAATATAATTTGATCTGCAAACCCTCTTGCAGCATTAGTACCAGCCGCTGCAAAAGAATCTGTAATAAGCATTGCCGTTGTATCAGGAAGTGCAAGAGATGTTTCAAACAGCTTATTAGCTTGTATAAGTTCCTCATTTGTCATACTAATGAACGTTGACACATACCCCGCACCAGTGGGTCCCATATCTGCAAGATGCTGTAACAGCCCCTTATTAATCCCGCGATCTGCAAGTGTACTCATATCTGCAGCCCATTGTGCAACTCCAATAACTTGTGACCGCATATTTTTGAGCATGTCTTTTGAGGACATTTTCGCTTTCCCATCAAACGTCGCAAATAAATCAATTTGATTTTCTACCTTTTCAGCAATTGATGAATACATCTCCGCATATGCCTTTATTGTTTCTTTGGACATTATTGTAATATCCTCGCTAGTATTCAATGCAGCTTTTCCAAGTCCATCCATATTTTCACAAGCCTTTGTCACAGATGTATCGTCTGCAATATCCAACATAGTTTCATCATATTCATCACCGACAGTTTTGATTGCTGTATTAACCCCTAGAATCTGCTGACAAAAGCCTTTGGCATCTTCCACCATTTTTTCATAAGCACCACGCATCTCATCATTAAGCACCACCATATCTGGAAGATTTTCTATAATTACACTGTCTATGTCCTTCATGCTGTCTTTCCATCCAGATGTATATCCTTCACCAGACATCTTTCCCAGATATGCAAACGCTTTTGATGGAGAATGTATATCAAGTTTGTCTCTTGCTGTCTGTATTGTTTGTTCGCACATTGAGCGTATAGATTCAAGAATTTTACTTTTGCCAGATTCAATACCGTTTTTAAATCCTTCTATAATTTGTGCGCCAATATGCTCATACTCTTTTGGCTGTGTCCCTGTCTTTGTTTCAGTCAGCATGGTTTTAGTAAGTTGTTTAATTACATTCAGAACATTTTTTGTTTTATTATCTATCCCCTTCTGCAAACCTTCATTAAAGCTTTCACCCAATTCCATAGTCTTTTTTGATGGAGAATGTATATCTAAATCTGTCTTCAACGCGTTTAAAGCATTTTCGCCCAGTTCTTTTGCTGCTGCGACTACTTTATCCATATCGCCAGATGCCCCATCTATAAATCCTTGTGCCGCATCCTGTCCTGCGTCGAAATAGGAATCTGTTATATTCGCTGCAGAAGCATGGCTTAATTGCGCTGATTCTTCAAACATTTTATTGGCGTTTTTCAGTTGCTCATCTGTCATATTTACAAAAGCTGCTACATATCCTGCTCCCTGAGGTCCCATATCTGCCAAATATTTCAAAAGTCCTCTATTAATTCCTCTATCTGCCAACTCATCCATATTTTCAGCCCACTCAGATACACCATCAATCTGAGACTGCATATTTTCTAGTATTTCCTCCGAGGATATTTTTGTTTCAACAGAAAACTTTGTGAACAAATTGATTTGCCCCTCAATACTCTTCTGAAGATCAATATACATTTTGTTATATTCTTCTATAACATCATCTGACATCGTAGTGATATCATCTCCGGTACCAAGTGCGATATCACCAAGCGTCTTAATAGCTTCTGCTGCATCAGCAAACGCTTCTGTTTTCGCCACATATTGAGCTGTCTGCTCATACTCTACTTTTAAACAATCGACTGTCCCTGTAGTTTCCTCTATCTGTAAACGCAATGCCTCAATATCTTCTTCCGCACGCGCATATTCCTCCAGTGCCTCCTCACTCACTCTTGCGTGCTCTCCCTGTTCTGCCAATGCAGCGTTTATCCTCTCATCGGCTTCTGCGAGTCTATTTTTTGCTGCTTCTTGCTCTGCAGTAAGTTCAGTAAGGCGAATTTCAGCCTCAACAAGCTCATCTGTAATTTCCTTCTGCTGTTCTCTCGCTGCCTGAAGCTTTATCAACTCCATCTGTGCATCAATATTTCCACGCAAAGCTTCTGTTGACATATTGGTTAAGCCTGTCTGCTCATCAATACTTAGATTTAATTCTGGCATCAAAGTATTTAATTCTTCAACAATTGCTGTCTGCCTTGCCTGCTCTGATGCTGTTAACTCCGTTTTACTCTGCAGCGCTTCCAATTCGTCTACAAGTTTTACACAAGCATTTCGTTCATTTTCAAGATTCGATGTAGCTTTCTCCCGCTTCTGTACTGCCTCTGCTGTCTCGTCATTTAGTTTTTTAGATGCATCTGTCAATTTCTTGGTAGATTCTGTAAGCTCGACCGTCTCTTTATCCGCAGTTTTTGCATACAAAGTAATTGCACCAATCACGCCAGAAATCGCTGTTGCAAGTAATATATAAGGATTTGCATTCGCTGTAACATTAAATAGCTTCTGTGCGACAGTTGCTGCCTCTGTAGCCACGGAATAGGCAATCTTTGCTGTTGTCACTCCGCCTATCAATCCAGCAACAATCTCTCCATGTTCTAACAACCACGTAAGTCCATCTATCAACATTGGAAGTGCATTTTCTGCTGCACCAATTGCATTTACAGCAAATTCTCCCAATGCTGTTGACATATTTCGCAATGATACACCCAAATCACCACTATCAATTTCTTCCTGTAGCCTTCCCACAGCATCAGTGGCAGAATCCACAGCGGATTTCATCTCATCATCAAAAAGATTATATGCAGTTATACCAAGCCCCTCAAGCGCACTTTGAAGAATTGTTACTCTGCCTTTCAGATTGTCATTCAGCGTGTCTGCCATTGCCTGCGCTGCCCCAGAACAATCATTTATCTGCGCATTTAGATCGCTATATTCCCCATTGGTACTTTTTAACAGTGCATTTACAGCAGCAATATCTGTCTTATTAAAAATCGTATTTATCAGTTGTGTTTTATCACCGCGCGTCATATCAGATGTTAAATTATTCATGTCAGTCAGAATAGCGTTTAGATCTCGCATATTTCCCTTAGAATCATACACTCGTAATCCTAGAGATTTTATTGCACTTGCAGCCTTGTCCGTTGGTGCAGACAACGACAACAAAACATTTCTCAGATGTGTGCCCCCTTCGGCACCTTTTAATCCGTTATTCGCCATTACACCAAGCGCAGTATTCATAGTTTCTAGGCTCTGCCCTGTAAGAGCTACGGTGCCTGCACACACAAGTGTAGCTTCTCCAAGCTGTGCAACACTTGTATTAGACTTCTGTGACGTTTTGGCCATCTCGTCAATATACTTATCCAATTCACTGGTTTCAAGTCCCAATGCTGCCATAGAATCTGTAACCAGATCACTTGCATATGAAAGTTCAAGTCCACCTGCTGCTGCAAGATTTAACACTCTTGGCAATGTTGCTGCAGCTTTCTCTGCATCATATCCTGCCAGAGCAAGATAATTCAATGCTTCGGCAGACTGTGATGCTGAAAACATAGTTGCTTTTCCGCAATCCTGTGCTGCCTTGCTTAATAACTCATATTCTGCACTCCCATTTGCAATTTCCTTTGTGGTAATACCCATAGTAGCAGCTACTTGTGACATAGATGCTTCAAAAGTAATTCCTGTCTGTGTTGCAGAAGTTGCAATTTTTTTAATGCCATTGGCAATCGCCTTAATGCCTTCTTTTATGGCACTGGATAAAAGTTCAGCCTTTAAAACATCAGCAAATATAGAAGTCTTATCTGCTGAATCTTCTACTTCATTTCCATACTGGTCAATTGATGTTGCACATCCATCTATAGAATTTTCCGCCTCAGCCAGATATTGTTCATTCCGCTTTACTTCATCATTGAGTTCTGCAAGCTCCGCCTCAGCCCCGTTTAAATCACTTTTATACCTGTTTACTCTGTCACCAGTTTTCTGTACAATCCTTTGCTGCGCCTCATATTGGTCATTTGCATCAGTTAACTCATCAGTCAAATTCTTAACTTCTTCGCTATTTTCTCCATACTCTTCTTTTGCCTTTTCCAACGCGGTATTAAGCTCTTCTTTTTTTTGTTTAAGACCAGACAGCATCTTCTGTTCTTCTTCGTATTTTTTTACTGCCTTATCCTGAATATCTGTAAGCAGACGTACTTTGTTGCGCTGCTCTTCTTGAAGATTGATATATACTTGCTGTTTATCTCGCAAAGCCGCAAGCGAATTGGCGTTATCCTTATATACTGTATTAACTAGCTTCAATTCGTTTTGAAATTTGCTCATTGCCGTCTTTGCACTTGTCAGATTTGCGCGAAATTCCGCCTCACCATCTATTACAAGTTTTGCACCGATTTTCTTTTCTGCCATACACGCCTCCTACAAATCCAGCATACTGACAGGCTTATCCAATCTATCAGGAATCACATATAACATTTTCTTCACTGTCATGTTATGTATTTCCTTATATGCGTCGAACAAGTCCATGTACTCTCCTATATACAAATGCTCTGTTTCTTCTTTTGTCAGTCCCATATGTATTCCTTGTGCGATAATCCGCCAGAAGTCTATCTTATCGCTTTCATTCTCATTCCCCATCTGACGGACTACGCGTTTTTTCGCTCAAAACATTTATCTAATTCTTTATGCATCTGTACTGCTGTACCATACAATTCAAACCTGGCATTATTAACAGCATCGATAGCCTCCTCTAGTTCACTATCCTTAGATGCTTCTGCAAGCATACAGGGAAGAATTGCTGCAATCGCTCGGATTGATGGGTCACAACGTTCAAATACTATTTTGTTATCATCATCCATAATTGCATTACCATTTTCATCTTTGGAAACTTTTACACCAGCTATGAGCATTGTAAAATTGGATATCGTCCCAAACTGTTCCTGAATTTCAGCGAGCACATTGATATTACACCTTATTGGATATTTCTTTCCTGCAAGTACTACTGTTTCAGAATGTTCATACATCTTATCCTTCCTCCTGATCTGTTATAGCTTTCTTATTTGCCAATCGATACTGTCTTATACGCTGCTGTAGAAGCCGTTCCTCCTGAAGTATTTTCTGTTACTGTTTTATCCCCCAAAATACCACGCAGCCATTTATCTGCATCAGATTCCGTATCAAATATTTTGACCCTTTTCCACTCATTATTTTCTATACTGGCTATAACACCCTCGATATTTGGTGTCTTAAACTCAATATTTCCTCCCTTAGTTGAGTATTCGTCCGCAGCTTCTCCAAATTTGACCTTGTAGAGCACTGTGGCGACATATCTTCTTTGTCCGTCTAGTATTTCGTCAGCAAAAAATCCTACACCTACATAATTAGCCATATCATTTGTCTTATAGACTACTTCTCTGTCATCATCAATAACTTCATGTCCAAAACATATCTTAGATGCTTTTATTGGCAGATGATCTGTACCAAGGGTTATGCTTCCGTCCGTAAACTCCTTAACATATTCCTTCAACCGATTATTGCTATGTAATTTAGCCTCATTGTAGTTAGGTGTTACATTAACTTTTATAGCCTCCCCGCACATGAAACAATCTGAATATATTTTCTTTTTCTCATCTACCAATAATGCTATGTATGGATTTAAAAGTCCTATAAATGCCATTTTTACTTCCTCCTATTCTCTAAATCCTGTATATCTGCAGTCAAATGTTGTTCTTCGTATCTTATTCCCTGAAATGTTATCTTCAAGTCCAGAATAAATAGAGTTTATTATAAACTCCTCTCCTTCTAAATAATCTCTTATCTGCTTCTTTACCCCAAAATAATCAAAATCGGGTGAAGTATACAGATTTATATAAATATCACACTGATCAACAAGTACATGATTATTTGCACACAGGGCAGGTCTTTCATCCTGGTATATACAGGTAATATATCTGTCTGCCTCCTCATCAGTACAGATATCCTGATATACAGATATCCCTGTAACGACTGCCAACTTCATCAAAATATCTGTCAAGTCCATTTATTCACCCGCCTTTTGGTCAAATTTCCGCTGTATAGTCTCCAGCACTTCATTTTCCGCATCATTAACTGCCTTTGCAAGAAACGGATGTGCAGGCTGTTTTCCAGCAATATCATATTCCTTCCAGATAGCCTTCAACGCATTGCTCACGGGATATGTACGACCACTTTTCTTTGCATGATATACTTTAACTTTTGAATATCCTTTTGGTGCCACATTCACTATCCATGCACCATTTTTAGATTTCCTGGGCTTGTTTGCCTTAATCGACCGTACCAGCTCTGAGTCACCAGAATGCCCAATAGAAGCCTGTACAGCCGCCTTCATGCTGCGCTCAAGTATCGGCGCAGCTTCCTTGAGCGCCTCCTCCGCCACCTCATCAAAATCAATGCCAAATAATTCATCCAGATCTATTTTGTCATTGTAAACTGTAAATCCCGCCATCTCTATTTCCTGCAGACAATTTCTGTCTTTTTATAAGCTCCTTTTCTGCGAATATCATGAATCCTGTACATTACTCCGTTATGTTCCACCATATCTGGGCGCTTTCCATCAACGAGTGCTGCCTTGTATGAATCTGTATCAACTTTAAAGATTGCAGACACATCTACACCTGCCCTTTGTGCCTCATATTTTTCGATTACGCCTGCTGAGCGTATCTCGGCAAATATTTCGTTTCTGACTTTTTTTTCTTTTTCACTGAAACCGCGATTATTATTCGGTTTGATTGTTGTCACCAAGGTTATCAGTTCGTTGCACATGATAATCACCACTCAGTGCCATAGCATCTCTTAATTTCTCAAAAGATGCCATATACATGCTGCCTTTCTCCTCAAAATCTTCCATGCCCTTTACATAAAGTTCTATCGCCTTTCGTATTAAAGGACTATCAATGATATTTCCATGAGTGTCATAAGACATTACACCAGCTCTCAACAGCTCATCAGCACCTGCGTTAATATCCGTCATAAGAATATCATCGAGAGAGTCATGTGTAATACGCTGTGATTTTTTTATCTGTTCAAGCAGCTCCATGATACTTTCCTCCTCGCAGTCATTTTGTCTCTTCGACTGATGCCTGAGTATTCATTTTTAATAGTGCATGTGCTTTGCTTGTAATAATATTTCCATCCATAATCGCATAACCACAATAATCTGTTTGACGCTCCTTGACGTGTTCCTCACTCATCATAGTCATCTCTTTATTGATGTTCGCATGGTATCCACCAAAGGCATTTGATAGCAGAATTTCACCGTCCTCCATAGAATCATCTTCCTTGACCTCCATTCCAAGGACCCTGTATCCTCCACTTGTAGGGTCTGGCATAAAAATTGGTCTCTTATTTGCATCAACAATATTCGCGATTTTGTTCCAGATCGTTGATGAATTGGCATATATTTTTAATCCAGCACTATACATGCTTTTAATCAATGCCCTCGCAGCCGTAATATTGGCAAATGTTGGGATTCCACTATACTCTATTACCTGTGGCGTATTAGTTTCTGTTATTAGTGCTGTAACAACCCCTGTTGGTTCCGGTTTTCCCGCCGTTGCTGTTCCTTTCCCATGTGTAGCCCCATATCCTGCAGCCGCCCCCATTTTTTTAGCCATCTTCCGCTGAATATATGGGATAAAGTCATCCATTGCCATTTCTTTTAATTTCCAACTTACAGTTATCACTCTCGATAACTCACACCCTGATAATGTAAACTCTTTAAAGGTTTCTTTTCCATCTTCTGTTTTAACTGCTTCTTCATACCATGCTGCATCAGAGCTTGTATCTTCCATTGGAACAGACAGAAGACCATTTACATAAGTTTTCTGTACATCTGCAAAATAAGGATACATCTCACCTGCAAGTTCCCATATTTTTGTAGCAACTGTCTTAGGAATTACTGTTCCTGTATTTTTAGTTGTATGGGTATACGCTTCATTTACAAGAATGTACGCCTCATTTTCTTTGCTGCTGAGTGTTTTGCCCTGTAGTGTTTTTGCCCATGCATTCAAATAATTTTCAGATTCCCATACATCCAAAACATTATTATTCTGGTTATCCTCTCCTGTTTTATCACTTATTAAAATTCCTGCTGCCAGTTCAGGTTCCTTATTAAGCGCATTAAAATTTGCTGCTGCCTGCGCAATTGCATCCCACTTTGTGTCCAATGCAGAAACCTCATCTATTTTTTCTTGTGCCTTTTCTGCTTCTCCAGCGTCAATTAATGCCTGTGCTTCATCCATTAGTTTTTTTCGCATTGCCTCATATTGTTTTCTGTTCATCTTTGTTCTCCTTTCATTTTTAAATAATTTAACCGTGCCTGCACTATACTGCTTTGTTGGTTTTCTTCTTTAGTATCATTCTGACAAAGCATTCTAACCCTTTCCATTTGTTCCTGTGTTGGAAGATTGAATATTAAACCATTTATGAGCGGTTCCTCCTCTGATTTCTGTTCCTCAAACATAATCTTGTCAATAAGTCCCCGCTCCTTAGCCTGCTGTGCAGTCAGCCATGTTTCCTGCTCCATCATTTCAAGTGCTTCTGATTCTGACATACCAGCCTTATCCATATACGCTGTACACAATGCTCTATCGGCTGTCCTCAATACTTCACTCATATGTTCCATAGTTTTATGATTTCCCCGCACACCACTTGATACACAATGTACCATCATCAATGCTGTTGGGGACATCTCACAATAACCTGCCATGGCTGCTATTGATGCAGCACTGCACGCCTCACCTGTTATATATATCCGCAGACTTTCCTTTTGCGCTTTTAAAAGGGTATAGATTTCAGAACCTACATCAATCACACCGCCTGGCGAATTAATATATACCTCCACTTCATCACCTGGATTAAATAAATCAAGTATCTTCTGCACATCATTTGGACATGTACTATCTTCACCAAAAAAGTCATAGTACCATTTGTAACTATTGGGAATCATTACCCCCCTGATATTGATTTTGTGTTTCATCCTTCCCCTTTCCCATAGTATCAAGCAATTTTGTAGCAACCGCCGCCATCACCATGTAATTTTCCGCATTCATTTTATTTAATATATTTCCAACCATATCCACAACCTGTGTATCCAGACGGCGGATAGGCTGATCGCCGCCTTCGATGGGTGTCATATTCATTGTCGCCCGCCACTCATTCGGCGTCATGGCGCCACGATCAACCATTTGTACAAATCCTAACTTTGTTGTCAAGCTTGCACACTGCAGGTTGCTTGCCTCAAATATTATTTTATTGCTAAATCCCCGTTCCCTCCTGCTGAACAATCGAACAGAATAGGTATCCCCCAATTGTATTGCAAGTGGCTCAATTTCTGCTTCATAGTAGGCATTCCATTCATCCTCGGTCCATTTTGACTGAACTATTTTTTCATTTGTATTGAAAAATGAATATATACGGTTAATTGTTTCTTTGGTCTGTAGTGCATTAGGTACATAATCTTTAGGTTCTATCCGAATTGCCTCCGTTTTCGCATCTGTTCCTGCAGCGCCCCATGTATCACTCTCAACACTTAGATAATTGTCCACAAATTCTTTTACATTCTTTTTAATATCTTCTGGACGCATTGACTGAGTAAACTTTAACAGCCAACGAATAATACCACTATTTTTAATTGCTTTTATAATACCTTGATCGATTGTCCCAATAACTTCCATCATTTGTGACAATGCTTTTGCAGGACTTTCACCAAAAATATCATTTTCATTAAAATCTTGTCTTAAATGAATTATTTCATGATATGGGAATTTCTGACTCTTTCCATTTCTATATGTAAATTTAAGATGAAGCTCATTATTTACGTATTGTGTCTCACACATTACACAAGGTATTGGATATAATTGAATTGGTTTACCGTTATCATCCCTTGCAATAAGTATGAATGCATTATTGTTAAGACAAAGCTGTGTCGCAACTTTTTCCTGGAACTGCTGTCCTGTCATAAGAGGGTTTGGTTCTGCCAAAAGGAATCGTATATTGGCATCTGGATTGATTGTCAATCCAGATACATCTTCCCGCACATGTTTTCCTACAAGTTTTCCGACTGCCTTAACCTTAGGTCTGAGGCATGACCTTACAATATCACTCTCATACAGTTTTCCATTCCAGTTATAAAAACTTTCGCCATATGTTGTGACCATCTGCATAATATTCTTTTCCATTTTTTCATCAGTCTTTGTTAGTGCTTTCCTTTTAAATAGCCTCATTTTTTCTCCTAAATCATTGATAAATATTCTTCAAGATTGTTTTCCAGAACTACATATGCATCTAGCAGTCCCGCAAGCCCGTCAATACGTCTAGTTCCAATATTTCCCTTACATGGCTGAATATTATCGTTCTTATCAATATCTACAGATGTATTTCCCAAACACCACTTTAATATTGGATTATTGTTATATATCACCTTTTTCTTTTCAAGGTCAGCGCCCAATGATTTCATTGGACTTGACAGTGCTTTCTTTCCCTGAATAACAGGCTCCATTACCACCGCTCCAAATGTATTCTTCATGTCCTCAACAAAATACGTGGCAGACCATGAATCATAGCCGCATTTATATAAGTAAATATCATAATCATGCTGCACTTCCTCAAACCATTCTCTAACATATTTATAATGTATTTTGTTACCAGGACATGTCCGAAGAAGTCCCTGGTCCCTCCACAGGTCATAAGGTATTCTATCTTCCTTTACTCTGCGTTCAAGTAAATCTTCAGGAAGCCAGTACATTTGCAATACATATATCCTTTCATCACCATATATCATAAATAAAACAGTCGCATTGGTTAGATCCGTAGTGCTAGACAAGTCACAGCCGCCAATACCATAGCGGGGCTTTAATGCTGAAATATCAAATGTTGCCGTATTATTTAATTGTTCAAATGTCAGCCACGCCTCAGATGATGTTTCCCTAATATTAAATTCCTTACAAACAAGATCCTTTACCTCCGCAGGATTTCTAATTGCTTTGTTTACTCTGTTTTCAAGGTACTCCCACTTTTTCGATACTCCCAAGTTTGGATTTGCCTTCATCCACTTGCTTTTGTCTACCCACTCCTTACGTGCATCAAGCTCATAAATAAATGGGAAAAAATGAATATCCTTATAACCGTTATCATCAAATAATCCGTTTATAACATGTTCTGCCTCTCCATATTTGGTATCATAAATATCTTCGCGAATTGTCCCTGCAGTTGATGTCATATAGATTAATGGTTGATTTCTTGCAGAAACACCATCTGCAAGAATATCATAAAGTGGTTTTCCATTTTTCCACTGGTGAATCTCATCCATCAATACACAATGTATATTTAATCCATCAAGACTGTCATAATCACTTGATAAAGGTTTAAACTCACCATTATTAAAATGCTCACTTGATATATCCCCAACTCGACACTTAATATGCCTAGAAAGTGCTTTTGACTTTCTGATCATGCGGGCACTTTCCTGCCAGATAATTTTTGCCTGGTCACGTTTGGTTGCTGCGCTATATACTTCTGGTCCCCTCTCTCCATCGGCGATTAACATATATATACCTACCACCGACGAAAGAAGTGATTTTCCGTTTTTCTTACCAACTATAAGAAATGATTCCCTGCATGTCCTATTTCCTTGTTGATCTACAAAGCCAAACACTGCCGCTAGATGTGCTTTCTCCCATAATTCCAATACAACAGGTGTTCCATCTCCTTTAGATGGACGACAAAACGTCTCAGTAAATTCAAGTATATGGTTTGCTCTTGCCGGATTGTATATCATATTACTATCAGGATGCAGTACTTTGTCTGCCAGATATTTATACCACTGATGTGTTTTTCTACACACTGGTATCTGCCCCTGCTCTATTTTCTGCCAGTACTCTATTATGGGATTGTAACCTTTTGAATAACGCACCTTAGCTGCTTCCGCCCCTTAAAAATTTAGCAAGCTCATCTTCTTGTGAATTTGGCTTATCATTCTTTGGCATACAATCAAGTAATATCTTCATTGCTTGCGCCTGTTTTTGAGACATCGCAAGATAAAGCTGGGCATCTGGACTTTGTTTCGTACCATATTGGTTCTCACCATTCTTATATTCTACTGTAGTACCTTCTCGAATAATGGACTCTCTCAGATCTTGCATTGTTATTGTCAGAAATGCGACATCATCTATTAATGTCATAACTAATTTCTTTTTATTTTCATCAATTTCTTTAAACAGTTTTCTCAGTCTGGATACTTCTTTCTTAATCCTCTTTTGTTTTTCCAAATAGTCCGAAATACTATCATATTCTGCTTCTCGTCTTCTTTCTTCATTTAGAAATTGGTCCTCAGATATCATTGATACCACACCCCCTATATGATAAGCTGCATATTAAATCAACCTGTGCTATCGGTCTTTCAGAATGGAATTAGCGTATACTTGAACGGGGGGAGTTGTCGATCTCCCTAAGCGAGACTGGTTGTCCGTCTATATCAAATGCAAATAAAGATTTAATCTTTTTGTTTCCTACCCCATGCCCTTCAATCTTATCGTGACAGTTTTTGCAGACGTACTGTAAGTTACGGTGATTTAATGCTACATCTGGATTATCAATATTGCTTCTGGTCAGCATTGTTTTATGATGTACAATGTATCCCTGACTGTTGTCACAGATTTCACACACACCGCCATCAAACATGATTCTTTGACTTACGTAACTATCCCTGCACTGTTGCCAACGCTTTGAATTGTAAAATGCTTTTGCCCATTCCTTAGCCATTTATACTCCTTTAACACAAAAAGAACGCTGTTCTCGCAGCGCTCTTTTTGTTTACATCTATTATTCTAATATATCAACATGATAGCTCCTGCTTATTTTCATGTTAACATATTAAAAGTAGAAAAAATCGACACTTGCATTTTCATTATAAAAAATTTCAATCAACATGTTTATGCAAGTATCGCGTTATAACCTTTTCAGGATAGGATTTATCATAATGCATTATATTAGCTATCTTTTCCCATGTATATCCCTCCACGTATTTAAATTGCATTATTCGCCTAACTCGACTGTCTATGATTGAATTAATATACTCCGTAATTTCTTTTTCCCGTTGTGTTGCCATATATTTCCTTATTTCCAGCAACTCTATATTGCCCGAAGGACTTGTTGTATCTTCACGCTTTATCTTACTTTCAATTTCCTTTATTTCTTTTCTTAGATGTATTAATTGTTCCAGTTCTCCCTTCGTCAACGCTCGCTCTCCTTTCTGCAATTATACTGCTTCCACGTAATTATGAAAAATCTGCTCAATATATCTGTCGCCCTTATATGTATAATGCCTGCCTGTTACATTTCTTGGTGCATGTCCAAGATACTCCCCTGCTGCATCTTCACTTCCTCCACGCTTACATATATTTGTGGCTGTTGTCTTTCTGAACAGATGCGGATACACACGCCTATCCATTCCTGCTCTTCTGGCTATATCTTTTATACTCGTATATACTCCATCTACATCAAGCACCTTTGTTTTATCTCCCCGCAAATGTGTAAATAGTGGTTCCCTGCTATTTTCTGTTACTCCCCTATATTTAAGATACTCCTGAATATAATGTATCGCCACATCATCAAGGAATACTGTTCTATACTTCTGTGTTTTTTCACCAAATATTACTAGCTTACCACTTCTAAAATCTATATCACATATCTTTACAAGTGGTACTTCTCCACGCCGCATTGCTGTTGAACGCATAAATTCTATCAATGCTCTATCCCGCACATGTGTACAACCATTCTTTAACTGTTCCATGTCAGTAGCCTCCATATGGTCAATTGGTTTTTCTATTATGACATATGCTTCTATCCCATCACAGGGATTTTCACTAATAATTTTTTCTTTCCGCATCCAGGTAAAGAATGCAGAAAGGTTGCGTCTAAGATTATTAAGAGAAGCATTTGTATTACTAGGCTTTTTTGCCAGCAGATAATATTCAATATCAGACTGACTTATCTTGCTAAGTGGCTTATTTATAAGAGTCATAAATTCATTTAATGTGCTTCTATAAAATGCAACTGTTTTAGGGCTTAACTTTGGGGCTTTTTTCGTGTTAAACAGATTCATTATGTATTGGTTTGTATCATCCAGTGTCGCCGGAAGCGTAGTTGTCTCTGTCATCTCCACATTCTGTACTGCTTTCACTATAACTGCATCCAGAATTGCCATTGTACATGAATCCAGATACATTTTCATTCCAACAAGTATATCATTTCTTACTCTTTCTTTTGTATTCATAGTCTCTCCTCCCGATGTTTCGTAAAAAATTGGTACTTGCCTAAGAATCGTTAAAGTGCTATACTTTCCTTAGACGATTAATAATAAGTGGTAGATAACTTTGGCCGGTTGATACCACTTATTTTTTATTCTATATTCAGTTTTTTCTTTCAACACTGCTGCCATTAGCTACAGATCGAAAAATTCTTTCGTTAATTCCTTGAGGTTCTTTTCGATTTTTTCCAGTTCTTCAAATACTGCTGTATATGCAACTCTTGCTGATACTTCGATAATTTCAGTACTTCCATCATCATTTCTCGTTGCCTTTATCGTAAAAGAATGAGTCTTCCTCTTTTCAATACTCATATTTTCAAGACAAAGGTTTTTTGAGTCTGCCGCAAGGTATTAATTGAACGTTGCAATTCAACTCCTTGCTCTAATATCTTTTCTGTCATCTCCTTGTCTCCTCTAAAATTAGTTTTCAATCTTTCAACACAAGTTTTAAAAGTTCTATTTTCTGTTCTGATGAGAGACTATTATAAAAATTCGGTATTCTTTCAATAAAAGCCTTGAAAAACTTCTGAAGTTTATAAATGACTTGTTTCACCTGAATAATATTGTTTCCTGTCGTCTCTATCTGCTTTCTATCTTTTTCTTCAAAACTAATAACCATTCATTTATTCCTTTCTATCATCTTTTGCTAAATTTCAGTTTAGATTAGTAATACATTCATTAATATCTGACGCCATAAAATCGCATATTCCATTACCATATCTGTCAGATAATGTAATAATTCCATACTTGCAGTCAAGCTTGAATCCCGTATTATCCATTGCTGTTATGCTCCATTCTGCATTATTCTTACACCATGCCTCATATGGTATAGTAAATGTTTTCTCCATAACCTCTCCTAAATCCTTATTTGACATTTCATGCTTCTCCTTTAATCTACTTGTACATATTCCTTATTGATATGTCCTGTTGG
>ERZ808049.464-NODE-464-length-20378-cov-3.117827_pt1 | contig 20378 bp, 18 predicted proteins | sample MGYA00380198_ERZ808049 | MGnify/ENA primary metagenome ERZ808049 (study PRJEB31490, sample SAMN06133414) | mouse gut metagenome | isolation source: Z2_2 | host: mice | place: China: Chengdu | collected 2015-05 ...
GGAAATGATGTTGGATGAAGAATTAAAGAAAGAGTGGCTGGAGTCGGTAGGGGTGGCAATCGATCCTCATTATATCGAAAATAATATCCACCTATTAAAAAGACTGAAAAAACCAACGGGGAAAATAGATGTTGTACTTGATACAGACACTTACAATGAAATTGACGATCAGTATGCACTGGCGTATATGGTGAAATCAGATGAAAAGTTAAATGTAAAAGCAATTTATGCTGCGCCGTTCACCAATGCAAAAGCAGTCAGTGCCAAGGAAGGAATGGAAAAAAGCTATGATGAAATCCTCCATGTACTTAGCCTGATGGGAAGGGAAGATTTACATTCCTGCGTGTACAAAGGTTCAGAAGAGTATCTTGCTGATGAGCGTACGCCTGTTATTTCTGAGGCGGCGAAGGATCTGGCTGAACGGGCGATGCAGTATTCAGAAGAGAATCCCCTCTATGTAGTCGCAATTGCGGCAATTACCAATATTGCTTCAGCGATTCTTCTGAATCCGGGGATCGTGAACCGTATTGTACTTGTCTGGCTGGGAGGGAATGCGTTGGATTGGCCGAATAACCGTGAGTATAATCTGTATCAGGATATTGCGGGGGCAAGGGTAGTGTTCGGATGTCATCTGCCGCTTGTGCAGCTTCCATGTATGGGCGTGGTATCAGCATTTACCGTAAGCGGACCGGAATTGGAGAGATATCTCCGCAATCAGAATCCATTGTGTGATTACCTTGTGGATGTTACTGCTAAAGAGGCAGCTGCCTGCGGAGGCGGAAAGACATGGAGCAGACCAATCTGGGATGTGACAGCAGTCGGCTGGCTGTTAGACGGCGAGCTGATGTATGACCGTATAGAACATGCCCCCGTGCCAGAGTATGATGACAGATATTCTTATACAAAGGACGGACATTTCTATAAATATGTATATCACATTAACAGAGATAACCTGTTAGCGGATATGATTGCCAAATTAACAAAATGATGAGAATGAGAGGAGAAACGTCATGAAGAAAATGGACAAACTTGCAGTATTTTTAATTCCTATCGGAGTAGCAGTAAACTTTATCGGTGCTCAGATCGCAATGCTTTTAAAGCTGCCGGTATATTTGGATGCAATTGGAACGATTGTAGTCGGAGCGCTTTGCGGAGGTCTGCCGGGAGCAATCGTGGGAGTGATTTCAAATACAATCAACTCTATTACATATCCGACTTATATCTGGTATGGAATCATCAGTGCGATTTATGGTGTGCTGGCGGCGTATCTTTCCAAGAAAAAAGTGTTCTGCACTTTTTGGAAGGCAATCCTTGCATCAATTATATTTGCAACAATCGGAGGTATTTTAAATTCCTGTATTACATGGATTCTTTTCGGTTTCGATTTTGCGACAGATACAACGGCGCTTTTCGCACTTCCGCTCCATACGGTAGTTGGCCTGCCAAAATTCGCAGCAGAAATGATTGCGGCAATCTTTATGGATATTGCGGATAAATTCTTATCTGTACTTGCGGTATTCTTTATTTTGAAGAGTATGCCGAACCGTTTCCTTGTAAAGCTGAAATTAGGTGAGAACTATATCAAATAAAGGGGAGAGAAAATTGGAAAATAATTTTATCAATAGTTTTCGTGAATATCAGAAATTTGATAATGGGTTTATTGCATTAAACCCATTATCAAAATTGAATATGCTGTTTGCGCTTGGGTTTTCAGCGATGCTGGTAAATTCGTGGAGATATGGATTTCCGCTTTGTGTCCTCTTCATAATTCTTGCCTTTGCTGCAAAAAGAGGAATGAGCTTTATGAAGCCGTTCAGCCTTATCATTCTGATTTTTGGATTTTTCACATTGGTAATCCGTCAGTTTTCCGTGGAAGGACATACAGTTTTGTTTAAACTTTTTGGCGTGATACCAATCAAAGAAGAGGGATTGATGGTTGGCCTGAATACGGCCTCTTATTTGTTGGCTTTTTCCGGTGCGATTATTCTTTTTTTCGTAACAACGGAAATGAGGGATCTGATGTATTCTCTGGAGAAAAAGGGAGTATCCCACGAGGTATCTTATATTGTTCTGGCATCTTTCCAGACGATTATCGATTTAAAGAAAAATACAAATATGATCATGGAATCCCAAAAAGCCAGAGGAATCGAAACGGAGGGCAGCGTTATCAACAGAATCAAAGCTTTTTTCCCAATACTGGGGCCGCTTGTGCTTGGTGCGATTTCCAGTACGGAAGAAAAGTCGATTGCAATGGATGCAAGAGCGTTTTCCGTAAAATGCAATCATACTTTTTTGAGAGAATTACGTCCGGTACCGGTTTATGAAAAAATCATGGTGGCTGCAGTCGATTTGTTTTTTGTATTTACAGTGGCTTACAAAATATATCAGATATTTGGCTGAAATGGTTTATCGTAGGACCTTGCACTTGCTGCAAAGTCCGTAAGGAAACGTGATGGAGAGAGAATCCGGCCCCCTTCACCGCAGGTGAACTTATAATGGGCTGGATTCCTGTAACAGTCAGCCGAAGGCTGAACTGTTACATTCGGATAAAGGAGATATGTCATGGTAGTTGCAAAATTAAAGGGCATTAATTATAAATATCCTTTGGCGGAAGGCTATGCGTTGAAGGATGTGGATTTTGAATTTGAAGCAGGGAAATTCTATGGTCTTATCGGAGAAAACGGGGGTGGAAAAACAACCCTGTGTAATCTTATCCGCGGTCTGATCCCTCATTTCTACAATGGAGAACTGACAGGCGAGGCAATCATTTTTGATACGGATATTAAAGAACATAATGCGGAGGAACTGGCAGTCAGGATAGGCTATGTTTTTCAGAATCCGTTCAACCAGATGAGCGGGATTAAAAGTACTGTGTTTGAAGAGATTGCTATGGGGCTTGAGAACCTTGGTATAGAAAAAGAAGAAATCATAGAAAGGGTATCGGGCGTATGTGAGCTTCTCGGAATTGAAGAGCTTATGGCTAAGAACCCGAACGAATTGTCCGGAGGTCAAAGGCAGAGGGTTGCATTTGCAGCGATTATTGTAATGGATAATGATATGCTTGTCATTGATGAGCCGACAAGCCAGTTGGATCCCCACGGAACAGAAATGGTATTTGAAATTATCAGAAAATTGAAGGATTCAGGAAAAACCATTCTGTTGGTGGAACATAAAATTGATCTGATTGCTGAATATTGCGATGAAGTTATCGTAATGGATAAAGGGAGTATTGTTTGTTCCGGGAAGACGCAGGATATTTTGTCCAGAAAAGAGCTTCTTGATTATGACGCACAGATTCCTCAGGTTGCAATCTGGGGACACGAAATGGCGGATGCAGGTAAACAATTGTCCTATATTCCGATTACAGTAGAACAGGCAGTAGAACTTGCAAAGGAAAGAGGTGTCAGATAATGGCAATAGAGTTAAGAGATGTTTCATTTGCATATCCGAACGGATATGTGGCAAATGAAAATTTGAATCTGAAGATTTCTGACGGAGAACTTCTGGCAGTTGTAGGACAGAACGGTGCGGGAAAAACAACGGCGGTCAAATTAATGAACGGCCTGAACAGACCGACAAAGGGGGAAGTGCTTGTTGACGGGGTAAGTACAAAAGAGAAAAGCTGTGCTGAAATTTCAAAAAAGGTCGGATATGTATTTCAAAATCCGGATGATCAGATATTTAACAGTACAGCGCTTGCAGAAATTCAGTATATGCCGAAATATTTTAAGCTTTCAGAAGAGGAAATCAAAAGAAGAGTGGACAAGGCGGTTGAACTTACCGGAATTGCACCGTATCTGCAGATGAATCCTCTGGATATTCCCTATGCAATCCGGAAATTCGTGGCAATTGCGGCAATCATTGCGACAGAACCGAAATATCTGATTCTTGATGAACCAACGGCGGGACAAGATAAGCGCGGGAATGAGATTTTGGAAAGAATCATTACTAAATTGCAGAAGGAGGGAGTAAGTATCATAGCCATTACACATGACATGGATTTTGTGGCAAGAAATTTCCCAAGAATTGTGGCTATGGCACATAAAAATATTATTGCGGATGCTTCTGCAAAAGAAATTTTCTGGGATAAAAATGTTGTAGAAGAAGCAAGGATAAAAATGCCGCAGATTGCACAGGCAGCGTATAATCTGAATTTAAGAGGAAATATATTGTTCCGGGAAGAATTAACGGAAGCAGTAAGATAGGAGTGTGAAGATTGAAAATGAAAATAGCTATAGTCGGAAGTATGAATATGGATATGATACTTCATGCTGACAGGATTCCGTTGAAGGGAGAGACAATCCAAGGGCAATCTATAGAATATCAGCCGGGTGGAAAAGGAGCCAATCAGGCTGCGGCAATTGCAAAACTCGGAGGAGATGTGACAATGTTCGGCTGTGTTGGAAATGATGCGGTAGGCAGACAGCTGATTGATAATTTGGAAGAATGTGGCGTGAACACTTCCTATATAGAGACGCTTGGGGATGTGTCCACGGGGCAGGCGATTATTACGGTAGGGGAATCAGACAATTCCATCATTATTATTGCAGGAGCAAATAATCATGTGGATATCCCATATGTAGAAAAATATAGAAAAGAAATCTTAGAGGCAGATATCATTGTATTGCAAAATGAAATTCCGGAAGAAACTGTTTCCTATACAATCCGTATGTGTCATGAAGAAAACAAAATCATTGTATGGAATCCGGCTCCTGCGCGAAAAGCAGAATCAGAGCTGATAGATATGGCGACTTATATAACGCCGAATGAACATGAGGTGGGCATTATCTGGCAGAAAGGACCGGAAGAGATTGCAGATTTACAGAAGCAGTACAAGAAGAAGCTGATTGTGACGCAGGGGGAAGAGGGTGTGAGCGTAAGCGTTGACGGGGAACAGATTACAATCATTCCGGCAATGCATGTGGAAGTGGTCGATACGACCGGAGCCGGAGATACTTTGAACGGCGCATTCTGTGTCGGAATTGCAGAAGGGATGGATGAAATCCATGCCCTTGAATTTGCAAATGCAGCGGCGGGGCTTTCCGTAAAGATATGTGGGGCGCAGAAAGGAATGCCGGGCCGGAAAGAAGTAGAGGAAATGATATCAGAAGGAAAATGTAACAGGAAAATTCAAATGTAATAGCTTGATATTGGATACAAACAAAACTATAATATATGTGCGGCATTTTGGAATAAAGAAGCTGTTGTACTTTTCATCCCCTAAGTTTGAACTAAGTGATAGGCTTTACAATATAATTGAGGTGTTGTCCAATGAAGCTTTTATATGCGGAAGATGAAATCGGTATGTCGGAAGCGGTAGTCGATATACTTACTTATCATAAATATATTGTTGATGCAGTGTACGATGGTGCAGATGCTTTAGCTTATGCGGAAGCCGAGCAATATGACGGTATTATTCTTGATATAATGATGCCGAAATTGAGCGGACTTGAGGTTCTTGAAAAACTGCGGGAAAAAGGAAATAATACCCCCATACTTTTGCTTACGGCAAAAGCAGAAATTGAGGACAGAATACAGGGCTTGGATATGGGGGCGGATGATTATCTGCCAAAACCTTTTGCTATGGGCGAACTGCTTGCCCGCGTTCGTGCAATGCTTCGGCGTAAAGAAAATTTTACGCCAGATATTTTGAAAGTCGGCAATCTGGCTTTGAATATGCAAAGTTATGAATTAAGCTGTAATGGTCAGTCTTTTGTATTACCCAAACTGGAATATCAACTAATAGAGCTTTTGATGTTGAACAAAGGGATTTATCTTTCTACCGAAGATTTACTCACAAAGGTATGGGGATATGATACCGATGCAGAACTCGGAACGGTTTGGGTATATATTTCCTATCTTCGTAAACGACTGGCAGCTCTTTCTTCTGACGTTGTGATTCGGGCAAAGCGAAATGTGGGATATACTTTAGAGGTGGAAGAATGATAAAAGCGCTTCAAAAAAAATTTGTATTTACTGCTATGATTGCTGTTTCATTGCTGCTTCTTATTTTGCTTGGTACAATCAATGTTATAAACATTGTGATGGTCAGAACTGAAACAGACAAAACTTTGGATATGATTTCTGAAGCGGACGGCAATTTCGAACGGGTCAAGCCACCACCGAATTTCGCACCACCGTCTGATTTTAGAGTAGAACCCAAAGATGAAAGAGATAAATTTTTATCTTCCAATTTTTTCATTGTTAAGTTAAATGAAAACGGACAGATTTTTTTTACCGATGTGAGTCGTACTTCATTAGTTGATGAAGCGAGTGCAGAAGAACTTGCCTTAAAAGTTCTCGATGAAGGAACAAGTGCGGGAAAGGCGGGCAAGTACCGATACCAAATCAGTAATTCTCGCATAGATAATGAAACGGTCATCGTTTTTCTTGATACTTCTGAAGACATACTTTCTTATGTAAGAGTTTTGCTTCTTTCGGGTGGGGTTGGTATCGTTTGTTGGATTCTTATGTTGGTTATAGTTATGCTTCTCTCCAAAAAGGCGATTCGCCCAATTGCAGAGAATATCGAAAAGCAAAAACAGTTTGTTACAAATGCGGGCCACGAGATTAAAACCCCCCTTGCGATTATTATTGCGAATACGGAAGCAATGGAACTTTATAACGGCGAAAACAAATGGAGTAAGAACATCAGAGAGCAAACGGCAAGATTGAATGGTCTGATGAAAAATCTGTTGCTCCTTGCAAAAATGGATGAAAGTGCTGCGGAAGTTATCAAGTCAGAAATTTCTTTAAGTGAATTGGTTAGCAAAAATATACGAGATTTTACAGAGCCTCTTAATCTTCGGAACATAACATTACAGGCAGAAGTTCAACCAAATGTGATGATAAAAGCAGATAAGGAACAAATGTCACAATTAATCTCGATACTGTTTGATAACGCTTCAAAATACACAAATGATGCCGGAACGGTAATTGTCAGTCTGCAAAAGAGCGATAAGTGTATCGAATTGCGAATAAAAAATAGCTGCGAAAATCTACCAGACATATCACCATATAAATTGTTCGACCGTTTCTATCGGGACGACAAGGCCCGCACACAGAAAAAAGGCGGATATGGTATTGGATTATCGGTTGCTCAGTCTATTGCAGAAGCAAATAAAGGAAGTATTACCGCCGGATATGAAAATCCGAATTTCGTGTCCTTTACGGTTAGACTATGATGATTTATTTTAGACTTCACGATTTTTTCGTGAGGTCTTTTTTTCTAAGTCAGAACTAAGGTAGCTCATTTATAATAGGCTCAGAAAAAAGAAAGGGGTGAAAGATTGAAAATGAAATTTCGTCACGAGTGGAAGCATGAAATCAACCATTCCGATATGCTTGCGCTTGGTTCAAGGCTGCGAGCTGTTATTGCGATGGATGCACACGCCATAAACGGAAAGTATGAAATACGCAGTTTGTATTTTGATAACTTACAGGACAAGGCATTGTTAGAAAAAATAAACGGCGTTAATATGCGTGAAAAATTTCGTGCCCGATATTATAATGGCGATACATCGTTTATCTTGCTTGAAAAGAAAAGTAAAATAAACGGTTTGTGCCATAAAGAACAGACACAGCTGTCCGCGGCCGAGGCTCAAGCGGTTTCAGATTGCAATATGGATATGCTCGGAGAAAGCGGAAAGCCGCTGGTGCAGGAACTGTATCTGAAAATGCGGACGCAGGGATTACAGCCCAAAACAATTGTAGATTATACAAGAGAAGCGTTTGTGTATGCTCCCGGCAATGTGCGCGTCACTTTGGACTATGATATACGCACAGGAATTATGGGAACAGATTTTTTGAAAAATGATTTTGTTACGATTCCCGCAGGAAACACACCTGTTATCCTTGAAGTGAAGTGGGATGAATTTTTACCTTCAATTATTCGTGATATTGTTCAGTTGAACGGCAGACACAGCTCGGCATTCTCTAAATATGCCGCCTGCCGAATTTACGGTTAATCAGAAAAATTATATTTAAAGGAGTATTTTGTTATGACTTTCCAAGATATTTTTAAATCAAGCTTTTTGGAGAACATCTCCAGCGTAACCATATTAGATATGGTTCTCGCATTAGGCCTTGCTTTTGGCATCGGTCTGTTTATCTTTTTGATTTACAAAAAGACTTTTTCGGGAGTGATGTATTCGTCTTCCTTCGGCGTTACGCTTGTTGCACTTACGATGATTTCGACCCTCGTTATTTTAGCGGTAACATCAAATGTTGTGCTTTCTCTCGGTATGGTCGGTGCATTGTCTATCGTCCGTTTCCGTGCTGCAATTAAAGAGCCTCTTGATATTGCGTTCCTGTTTTGGTCCATTGCAGTAGGTATTGTTTTGGCAGCGGGAATGATTCCTCTTGCTGTATTTGGGAGTGTTGTCATCGGCTTGATGCTTTTGGTGTTTGCAAACAAGAAATCTCATCTTAATCCTTATATTGTTGTGATTCGCTGCGAAAACCATGACAGTGAAGTAAAGGCTATGGAATTTTTGAAGAAGCAGGCGGGCCGGTGTACTGTAAAAAGTAAAACTGCACAAAAAGGTTTTGTTGAATTGAATGCGGAAATTCGTATGAAAGAAGAAAATACCGATTTTATCAATATCCTTTCAGAGATGAATGGTGTAAACAGTGCAGTTCTTGTAAGTTATAATGGCGATTATATGGGATAACGGAGGTGTATTATGTCAACGCACAAATATATTGATAAAATTTGCTGCGTCGCTGTCGTTCTTTCCTTGATTTTAACTGTTTTTTTTATGAATGCAAAATCTTTTGGAGTAACAGAAGCTTCAAAAGTAAAAGGATATGAAACCCGTCTTTTTGACACGTCAGCCGTTCATTCGATTGATATTGTTATGGATGATTGGGACAGCTTTATCGATACCTGCACCAATGAAGAGTATGCTCTTTGCTCCGTTGTTATAGATGATGAAGCCTATAAAAATGTTGCGATCCGTGCAAAAGGAAATACTTCTTTAACACAAGTGGAGAGCTATGGGAATGGCCGTTACAGCTTCAAAATTGAATTTGACCATTATGACAGTACAAAGAGCTACCATGGCCTGGATAAATTGAGTTTGAACAACATCATACAGGATAACACTTATATGAAAGATTTTCTTACTTATCAGATGATGCAGAAGCTCGGTGCGGCCGCACCTCTTTGCAGTTATGTCAATATAACTGTAAACGGTAAGGATTGGGGCCTATATCTGGCTGTTGAAAGTATTGAGGAAGCGTTTCTTGAGAGAAATTACGGCAGCGATTACGGTGAACTGTATAAGCCCGACAGTATGAGCATGGGCGGTGGCCGCGGCAATGGCGACAAATTTGATATGTCGGACTGGACTGCTGGATTAAATGAAGAAACCATATCAGAAATTAGAAGCACTTTGGAAAAGATGGGCGATACGCAGCTTGCAAATATTTTGGAAAAGCTCGGATATTCAAGTCTTGACGATTACATAACAGCATTAAAAAATGCAGATAGTATTGAAGACGTTCTGAATGGTGTAGACATCAGGGAGTTGCTCGCAGGAAAAGGCAATCAAACGGACAATCCGATTAACGGAGAAATGATGCCGCCCGATATGTCTGAAAACGAGGGATTTCTGAATGAAAGTCAAAATAATCAGATGCCGCAGAATGGTCAAAATGGTATGCAGCCTCCGAACGGCGAAATGCCCCAGATGCCTTCTGGCGGAGAGTTGCCCCAGATGCCTTCTGGCGGCGAAATGCCCCAGATGCCAAACGGCGAAAGCTCGACAGATAAAAATGTCCCGAATGGCGAAATGTCTAACAAAGGTGGAGCGGGCGGTGGAATGGGCAGCGATGATGTAAAGCTTATCTACTCTGACGACGAGTACGATAGTTATATAAATATCTTTGATAACGCCAAGACCGATGTTACCGATGCAGATAAAGACCGATTGATTGCGTCTCTAAAACAGCTTAACAGCAATGAAAATATTGAGGAGGTTGTCAATGTTGATGAAGTGATCCGATATTTTGTAGTTCACAATTTTGTCTGCAATTTTGACAGCTACACAGGGTCTATGATTCATAATTACTACCTTTATGAAGAAGATGGGCAGCTTTCCATGATACCTTGGGATTATAATCTTGCTTTTGGCGGCTTTCAAGATGTCAAAGATGCAGCTTCTCTTGTCAACTATCCAATCGATTCGCCTGTGTCAAACGGAACGGTGGATTCCAGACCGATGCTTGCCTGGATTTTCAATAATGAGGAATACACAGAGCTGTATCACACATATTTTGCAGAATTTATCTCAACCTTCTTTGACAGTGGAAATTTTTCTGAAATGATTGATTCTGTTAAGAAAATGATTGCTCCCTTCGTTGAAAGCGATGCGACGAAATTCTGCACCTATGAAGATTTCCAAACAGGTGTTGATACTCTGAAAGAATTTTGTTTGCTTCGTGCAGAAAGTGTGAGCGGACAGCTTGACGGTACGATTGCATCGACCTCTGACGGGCAGATGCAAGACAACACCGCTTTGATTGATGCCTCCAGTATCAATATTTCAAACATGGGTTCTATGGAAAATTTTAACGGCGGCGGTATGGATGGACCGATAGCCAGGGAAATTAGTGATGTAACAACTTTATCCCCAAATCAAAAACAAGGAGAGATGGCGCAGCCGATAGCGCCGAATGGTGAATAACTATCTGGAACAACACAAAATAACGGAGGGGGCCCAAGCCCGCTCCGGTTGTTATATTTCCAAAGAGTTATCTTCTTCATTGAACTTTTCATATTTCTCAATTAATTGCCTGCGTTTATTTACTTCTAATTTAACAAAGATATTATGTATATGAGACTTTGTTGTTCCCAGAGAAATAAATAGTTCATCACTGATCTGTTCATTATTCATATCCTGCAGCAGCAATTTCAAGATATCCTGTTCACGGGTCGTCAGCTGGTATAGTCTGCAGAATAGATAAAACTTGGAATATGTTTTATCTATTGATGTCTTTTCGTCTTCTAGTGTCTTTGTTTCTTCCGGCATTTTTATTTCTTCCGGTTCGGCCGTATTCTCAACCTGGTCCGAAGGTATGTCGGGAACGGCGGTTCTGTCTTTATTCTCAATCCGCAGGAGAGGGAAGAAGACGCGGATAACCGTAATGCAGTAATAGATACTCAGGATATCTTCACTGAGACTCCGGTTATTTATTTTCACCATGATATCTGAATACACGTCAAAATTAAAAATAACAATTGTATCTTCGATGACAATCAAAACAGAAAAAACAGCGGTATAAAACAGGAGTTTTCTGAAAGTGGCGCCGATGACGTCCGAGTATAGATCAGGGTGCTGCTTTATGACAGCTAATCCATGCAAACTCAGTGCGAAAGTAAATGCCTGGCATGGGAAATAATAAATCCAGACCTTCAAGGCACTGTTTGGCGCCATGGGGACAAACAGCATCAGAATTATGATTAGTACCAGACTGCAAATAAAAGGAAGTACCTGCTTTGTGGTCAAATGAAGAATCTTGAAATTAATCAGCAGCATACATGACAGCGTTGCCGTGAAGATAATGGTTTTGAAAGTAGGGACCGTCATGAAGATATTGTCATAAAATTGGGAAAATGTATCTAAAAACTCAGTCATATAGATTACAAGGTTATCCAATATATAGAAGAAAAACAAAATTCCGACGTAAAGATGTATTTTCTTTTTTGTCTGGCTGTAACATACACACATTAATGTAAGTGAAACGCTGTATAAGACTAGCAGAAATACATTGTAAATAAAGATTGCGAGATCCATAACTTTTCTCCCCTCTGATGAAATGAAATTCATACTGTTTTTTCTGATAAGAATATATCAGAAGTTGAATTGTTTGTAAAGTAAATAATTTTTATTTATTATGCATAATGCACAAAAGTTTATGATAGTTTATGTGGAATATAAATAAAAAGTGCACAAAAATAAACTGGAAGATGGATGTTAAACCGGTTGTTTTGATGGTAAATTGGATTCATCGAACAGAGCGTTTCAAAATTTCAAATCGGAAAGGCTGGTGCAAAAGGAGCATAAAATGGAAAGTTCCAGATTATAGGAGCTTTCGGACTTTCAGAAATTCAGAAGCTGGAAACTTCCAATCATCTTAAAGATTTTAAGAAACGTTTTTAAGAAACGACAAAACAGAATAAATGAGAGAGAAAAGAAAGGGGCTTTATAGTAAGAAGCTATGAATGAGAAGAAAAAGAAATTTAGTATGCTGAGTTGTATACTCACAGTTATATGCGTTGTATTCGTTGCAGAAGCGGCAGCGCCGGTAGCAGCAATTGGAAACTCACAGTATTTCTGGTGGATATTCATGATTATTCTGTTCTTGCTTCCATATGGATTGATTTCCTCTGAGATGGGAACTACCTATGATAACGGCGGCGGACTTTATGACTGGGTATCAGCAGCGTATGGACACAAGATGGGAGCCAGGGTTTCATGGTATTACTGGATTAACTTCCCGCTTTGGACAGCTTCCCTTGCAGTCATGTTCCCGGATTTATACAGGGTCATTACAGGGAAAGAGTTAAATACGGTTTTAGCCATTATTATGGAACTGGCATTTGTCTGGATTGTAGCAATGATCGCGCGTACTCCTGTGGCTGATGCAATCTGGATTTTAAATGGCTCTGCGGCAATTAAAGTAATCCTTGCGATTGGAGTAGGTATTTTTGGTATTATCGGAATCGCGAAGAACGGAATGGCAAATCCGATTACATTCAGTAATCTGCTTCCGTCCTTTGACTTGGACAGTTTATCATTTATATCAGTTATTATCTTTAACATGCTTGGATTTGAAGTTGTATGTACAATGGCAGATGATATGGAAAATCCGAAAAAACAGATTCCGCAGGCAATTGTTATCGGCGGTATTGTAATTGCAACAATTTATATGTTCTCTGCATTTGGTATCGGAGCAGCGATTCCGGTGTCAGAAATCAGCACAAACAGCGGTATGATTGATGCATTTATGCTTCTGACCGGAAAAGAAGATGGGCTTTTTATCGCAGCAGTGGCAATCCTGTTTGCTCTTACCTTATTTGGAAATATGATTTCCTGGTCAACAGGTGTGCATGAAGGCGCGGCTGCAGCAGCAGAAAATGGTGATATGCCGGCAATCTTCGCAAAGAGAAATCCGAAAAACAATATGCCGACAGGTGGAATTATGACAACAGCGGTTGTTGCATCAATTGTAGTGATTGCTGCGCCGTTTATTCCGAATCAGGATTTATTCTGGAGCTTTTTCGCACTGAATCTGGTAATGTTCCTGATGTCTTACATACCTGTATTTCCGGGCTTTTTGAAGCTGCGTAAGACGGATCCGGACAAAGAAAGACCATTCAAGGTTCCGGGCAATGGAATAGGGCTGGCATTACTGGCTTACATTCCGATGGCGCTGATTATTGTATCCATTATATTTACAGCAGTTCCTCTGGCATTTGATGCAGAGACATTAGCAGTAACGCTGCCGATTACAATCGGAGCAATCATATTTATCGTACTTGGAGAAATGATTATAAGCAGAAAGAAAAATTAAAAATAAAAAATAAAAGAAAGAGAGGCAAATGAAATGGCAAAAAGAATTGAAGGAACAACCCCAAAACAGGACGGTTACAGAATGCCGGGAGAATTTGAGGAGCAGGAGTGCATATGGATGCTCTGGCCGTGGAGAAATGATAACTGGCGGCTTGGCGCAAAACCAGCACAGACAGCATATTGCGAGGTTGCAAAAGCAATTGCAGAGTTTGAACCGGTAAAAATGTGTGTACCGCCGGCACAGTATGAGAATGCAATCGCACGTCTTGGCGGTACAGATAACATCAGCATTATCGAAATGACAAACGATGATTCCTGGATCCGTGATACAGGGGCAACCTTCCTGATTAATGACAAAGGTGGATTAAGAGCAGTGGACTGGGATTTCAATGCATACGGCGGATTGGTAGACGGACTTTATTTCCCGTGGGATCAGGATGCAATGATTGCACGTAAAATGTGTGAAATCGCAGGTGCAGACAGCTACAGACCGGGAATCGTATTGGAAGGCGGCTCTATCCACTCAGACGGAGACGGAACAGTCCTGACAACAGAAATGTGTCTGCTGCATGAAAGCAGAAATCCGGAAAAGAGCAAAGCAGAACTGGAGCAGATTTTAAAAGATTACCTGAATGCAGAGAAAGTAATCTGGGTAAAAGACGGTATCGATCCATATGAGACAAACGGACATATTGATGATGTTGCTTGTTTCGTAGCTCCGGGCGAGGTTGTCTGCATTTATACAGAGGACGAAAATCATCCCTTCTATCAGCAGGCGCAGGATGCTTACAAATTCTTATGTGAGCAGACAGATGCAAAGGGACGTAAATTGAAAGTACATAAACTCTGTATGACAAAAGAGCCTTGCTATCTGAAGGATGCAGATACAATTGATTATTCTGAAGGAGCGATTCCGCGTGAGGAAGGAGAAGTTTCCATCGCTTCTTACCTGAATTACCTGATTGTGAACGGTGCAATCATCCTTCCGCAGTATGGTGATGAAAATGACGGACTGGCCGTAAAACAGATGCAGGAAATTTATCCGGACCGCAAGATCGTAGGTGTTCAGACTACAGAAGTTGCATACGGCGGCGGAAATATCCACTGTATTACACAGCAGCAGCCGAAAGCAAAATAAAATAGCTAACGGATTCCGGTCCTGCCGTATCAGGCAGAAAAATCGTTGCTGCTCAAGTGTTTATTGGTAAAATGTAAAAACTGTCTCCGCCTTATGGCGGAGGCTGGAAAAATAATAAAAAAAGAAAGAAAAGAGGAAAAAATTATGTACGCAAATGGAGTAAGACACTTTATCGACACACAGGATTTCACAAAAGAAGAACTGCTTGACATCATTCATCTGTCACTTGAAATTAAGAAATGCATCAAAGCCGGATACTATCCGCCGCTTTTGAAAAACAAAACACTGGGAATGATCTTCCAGCAGTCATCTACAAGAACACGCGTATCTTTTGAGACAGCTATGGAGCAGCTTGGCGGACACGCGCAGTACCTTGGACCTGGAATGATCCAGCTTGGCGGACATGAGACAATCGGAGACACAGGTAAAGTATTGTCACAGCTGATTGATGTTGTTATGGCACGTGTAATCGAGCACAAGACTGTTGTAGATCTTGCAGAGGCATGTTCTATTCCGGTAATGAATGGTATGTCTGATTACAACCATCCGACACAGGAAATCGGTGATATGTGTACAATCGTTGAGAACCTTCCGAGAGGAAAGAAACTGGAAGACTGCAAGGTTGTATTCGTAGGAGATGGAACACAGGTATGTGCTTCTCTTGGAATGATCACAACAAAGCTTGGCATGAACTTTGTACATTACGGACCAAAAGGACATCAGCTTCAGGACAGCCCGAGTGCAGCATGTGTTGAGAAAATTGCACAGAACTGCAAGGAGAGCGGCGGCACATACCTGATTACCGATGACAGAGAAGCAGTAAAGGGTGCAGATTTCATTTACACAGACGTATGGTATGGTCTGTATGAGAATGAGATGCCGAAGGAAGAGCGTGTACGCATCTTTGGCGATTACCAGGTAAACAGAGATCTGATGTCTCTTGGAAATATCGGATGTAAGTTCATGCACTGCCTGCCGGCTACAAGAGGCGAGGATGTAACAGACGAAGTTGCTGATTCTGATTCTTCACTTTGCTGGGAGGAAGCAGGAAACCGTCTGACAGCTATGAGAGGTCTGCTTGTATACTTCACACAGTATCAGAGAGAGGCTGAGACAACAGAGCTTCAGAAGGCAGCTGCAAAAGAGCAGTTAGAGAACTTCATGGCAAAAAGAGGGATTCAGTAAAAGTTCGTAAAATAGTGGAGGGAAAAGTATGTCTAGAATTGTAATTGCGTTGGGCGGAAATGCACTGCAGTCAAAAAACAGCGAGCCTACAGCAGCCGGACAGCTTGAAGTCGTAAAGAAAACCTGCGAATACATTGCAGATATCAGTACAAGCGGACATGAAATTGCAATCGTGCACGGAAATGGGCCTCAGGTAGGAAGAATCCTGCTTGCATCTGAGACGGCCAAGGATGTTACCCCGGCTATGCCGTTCGATGTATGCGGAGCAATGTCACAGGGATATATCGGCTATCATATCCAGCAGGCATTGAAGTATGCCCTCAGCAAACGGAATATGAACATACCGGTACTTACGGTTGCGACTCAGGTGGCGGTAGATAAGAACGATCAGGCATTTCAGAATCCGACGAAACCTATCGGACCTTTCTATACAGAAGAAGAGGCAAAGCAGTTAGAAGCTGAAAAAGGCTATAGCATGAAAGAGGATGCAGGAAGAGGATGGAGAAGAGTGGTGGCTTCTCCAATCCCGAGAAAGATTATAGAGATTGAGGCAATCCGCGATCTCTGGGATTCCTCTATCGTGATCTCCTGCGGCGGAGGCGGTATTCCGGTCGTTGAAAATATGGATGGTACACTGGAAGGCGTGGCGGCAGTTATTGACAAAGACTTTGCAGCAGAACTTTTGGCGGAGCAGGTAGAAGCAGATACATTGATGATTCTGACAGAGGTTGAAAAGGTTGCCATCAATTGGGGAAAACCGGATCAGCAGAACCTTGATAAAATGAGCCTTCAGGATGCTGTACAATATATTGAAGAAGGCCAGTTTGCACCGGGAAGCATGCTTCCGAAGGTTGAAGCGGCCATGAAATTTGTCCGTACATATCCGAATAAAAAGGCGATTATTACAAGCCTTGACAAGGCAATCGATGCGTTGGAAGGAAAGACGGGAACAGAAATTACATTTGCATGAAATTGTAACAGGAAGAAGGCTGCATAAAAGCGGCCTTCTTTCTGTATAAAAATAAGGGCTCATAACGGGCCGACTGGTAAGTTCGTGAGAAACCTCACTAACGGCGTCGGCATGTATCGCACGTAAGTGACCAAAGTACGGTCACTAAGTGCTCATAACGAGGAGATAATAAAATGATTCATATATTGGCGGTAGACGATGATGCCGGGATTCGGGAATTAATACGAAGAGCATTGGAGCATGAAGGATATCTGGTGGACACGGTTTCCGATTCCACGGAAGTACCGGACATGAAGCTGGAGCAGTACCAGTTGATTTTGCTGGATGTGATGATGCCGGGAATCGACGGATTTACTTTGTGCAGGAAGCTGCGGGAGAAGGTGGACTGTCCCATCTTATTTCTTACGGCAAAAAATGAAGAAAGTGACCTGATGCAGGGGCTCGGTGTGGGTGGAGATGATTATATCAAAAAGCCTTTCGGAATCGGAGAACTTCGTGCAAGAGTGGCGGCACATTTACGCAGGGAAAACAGGGAACGGAAGCACATGATGGAAGTGAACGGGGTACAGTTCCAATTGCAGGCGAGAAAAATGTTCTGGCAGGGGACAGAAGTGCTATTGACAAAAAGCGAATATGATATCTGCGAATATCTGGCAGTGAACCGGGGACAGGTGTTTTCTAAAGAACGGATTTATGAGGCGGTTTATGGTTTCGACGGGGAAGGGGATTCCTCGGCGATTACAGAGCATGTGAAAAATATCCGAGGGAAATGCAAACGGCTTGGTTTAGAACCGATCGATACTGTGTGGGGGATTGGATACCGATGGAAAACAAAATGACAAAAGTCAGGAAAACGAAAAACAAAGAGAAAACACTGCGCGGCATGTTTTTAGAATATATTGCGGCATTTTGTGTGAATACGCTTTTGGTATGCGGTATTGTTGTTGCGGTTCTTATTATTATGACAGAATCAGGAAAGGTTCTTCCGGCGAATTATTCAGAACAGTGGTTCAATGAGCACGAGGATGCAATCCGTACATTGGAGGACATCAGTACATTGGATTTTCCCCGTGGCAGTGAATATGGTATGTATGCAGAAGACGGTGAATGGATCAGCGGAACAATACCGGAAGATAAACGAGCTAAGACATGGGACGGGTATGAGAAGCAGGATATGTCTGCACTGGATGGATTTTACCGGTTTTTTGAAAGAGAGAACGGTGAAATCTGCATTATAAAATACTATTTCCGTATGCAGTATACTTCGGAAACACTGGATAAAATACTCCCGGCTCCGGAACTGGCACTTCCGATTCTGGCAGTGATACTGTTTCTTGTTCAGGTTATATTTCTGGCAGGACATTTTTCAAAAAGTCTGAAAAAACGTCTGGTGCATCTGGAAAATGTGACTCGGAAAATCTCGGAGAACAATCTGGAATTCACAGTGCAGAAGTCAGATATCAAAGAAATCAACGAAGTGCTGACTTCGGTGGGGCATATGAAGGATGCGCTGCAGCAGTCACTGAAAAAGCAGTGGGATATGGAAGCAGAACAGAATCGTCAGGTGCGGGCATTGGTACATGATATTAAAACGCCGCTGACTATCATCAGAGGAAATGCAGAGCTTACGGCAGAGGAAAACACGGACGGATTGACTGCGGCTTATCAGAAAACAATTTTGAAAAGTACGGATGAAATTGAGTCCTATCTGGATAAGATGCGCCTTATTTTACTTCATCAGAATGCGCCTGCCAAGGAAATTTGTATTCCATGCAGTAAGTTTCAGGAGCAGTTGAAGGCACAGGCAGAGCAGTTGTGTTTGGCGAAAGACCTTCCGCTGATGGTACAGTGCCGTGAAACAGAGGGCGTGATTCAGGTGAATCAGGAACAACTGAAGCGGGCATGGGATAATATCATCAGCAATGCAATGGAATATACCGATGCAGAACAGGGAATTGATGTACAAATATCGACAGCAGAGAAAGACGGGAAAAGCTATTTGTGTGCCGGTGTTTTGGATTACGGACAGGGCTTTTCACCGAAAGAGTTACAGCATGCCACAGAAGAATTATACCGTGGAGATGCAAGCCGCCATGACCGGAGCCATCAGGGACTGGGGCTGGCGATTGCGAAACGGTTTGTGGAAGCTCAGGGGGGATTTCTGGAAATCGGGAATTCTTCTAAAACAGGTGGCGGGGAGGTTGTTCTGTGGCTGGTGAAAAAATAGAAAATTTACTTTTGGTTATAAACTGATAATCTGTTCGAAAGCCACAAGCTTCATGGAGGGCATCCGAGCCAGTAAAGCACCCCTTTCGGGCATCCGGCTCCTCGCCGTAGGCGACTTTAAATGGGCCGGATGCGTTACTATTTGGAATCAAGCGACACGCTTTCGCTCCGCAAAAAACATTGCTTTATTTCTTGCGGTATAGTACTATAAGATAATAAAAATCATTATTATTAGGAGGTAAGGAAGATTATGGGTCGTTTAGAAGGGAAAGTAGCGATTATTACAGGAGGAAACTCAGGCGTGGGCGCTGCAACAGCAGTATTGTTTGCCAAGGAAGGCGCAAAAGTTGTGATTACTGCACGTAGAGAAGCGCCGCTTATAGAAGTTGCTGAAAAAATCAAAGAAGTGGGCGGAGAAGTACTTCGGTTGACTTCGGACATTTCTAAAACAGAAGACGTCAAGACGGTAGTTGCAGAAACATTGAAAGCATATGGTAAGATAGATATTCTGGTAAACAATGCCGGTGTGCTGGAGGAAGGATTGAAACCAATCGATCGTTTTACGGACGAAGATTTGGATAAAATCATTGGAATTAACCTGAAAGGCACTATGTACTGTATCCGCGAGGTGAGTTCAGAAATGGCAAAGACAGGATACGGTTCTATTGTGAATGTAGCTTCCATTGCCGGGCTGATGGGCTGCGGCGGAGCTGCGTATGTATCTAGTAAAGCTGCTATTGTAGGCGTGACCAGACATACGGCTCTTAGATTTGCCGGAACCAATATCCGCTGCAACTCCGTATGCCCGGGAACAATTGTAACACCGATGGTAGCAGGAATGAATCCTGCCAATATGGATGCAGATATGTTTGGACAAATGGCAAAGCATGGAGACTTGAAAGTACAGCCTTGTATGCCTGAGGATGTTGCAAACATCTTATTGTTCCTTGCCAGTGATGAATCCAGAGCAATTACCGGACAAAGTATCGCAACAGATTTTGGAAGCACATTATAATATGATACAAGGGGCAAAAGGTCTGACACCACGTGGTGGACTGGTAACAGTTCAGACAGGTCTGTGCATTTACTGCACGGACCGTGAGAAAATATGATGGAGAGAGAATCCAGCCCCTTCACCGCAGGTGAACTTATAATGGGCTGGATTCATGTAACAGGTCAGCTTGTCTGAACTGTTACGTGGAATGACCTTGAGACCCGCCCCGATAAGAACTGTCAGTTTAAGAAAAATAAAAAACGGAGGCAAGGTGCAATGTACGGGTTT
>ERZ808049.465-NODE-465-length-20297-cov-21.200346_pt1 | contig 20297 bp, 19 predicted proteins | sample MGYA00380198_ERZ808049 | MGnify/ENA primary metagenome ERZ808049 (study PRJEB31490, sample SAMN06133414) | mouse gut metagenome | isolation source: Z2_2 | host: mice | place: China: Chengdu | collected 2015-05 ...
ATTAATGCCGCAAGGAATATTTTAGCAGAAGGACTAAGGCAAACAGCGTAAAGGGAAACGGTATAGGGCAGGGACTGGCCGAATTAACGCCTGTGGAGATAGCAGGTAAACCAAACAAGTTTGGTTACGAGGTCGATGAAGCAGGAAGCTCATTGGCTTTAGACAATGGGTAGTTCACGAATAGGAGAAAAAGAAACATGAAAATTGCAGTGACATATGAAGACGGAATGGTTTTTCAACACTTTGGACACACGCAGCAGTTTAAAATTTTTGATGTGGAAAATGGTGTGATTCAACAAGAACAGATTGTGGATACGCAAGGAAGTGGTCATGGAGCGCTCGTAGTTTTTTTGATGGGGCATAAGATTGACATACTGCTTTGTGGTGGAATTGGTGGTGGTGCACAAAATGCTCTTGCGGAGGCCGGCATACAGCTTTACGGTGGTATTTCTGGCGCAGTTGATGCGGTGGTCAAGGAATTTCTGGAAGGGACGCTTTCTTACAATCCAGAGGTACATTGCGACCGTCATGGACAGAAACATGCGTGTGGTGAACACTCTTGCGATAGCAAGGAACATGACTGCGGTGGTCATGGAGATGGATGCAGAGGCTAAAAATGTGAATTGTATAGAAAACATTATCAAAATAACGGATTTTAATGCACCGCAGCTTGATGTATACGCTAGAATTACTGAGGGGCAACTTTTAAATCGCCAAGAACCCAGGAAAGGAATGTTTATTGCAGAGAGTCCGCGTGTAATTGAGAGAGCACTGGATTATGGTTGTGTGCCAGTCTCTATCTTAATCGAAACCAGGCAGATAGAAGGACAGAAGCATATTATCAAACGCTGTGGTAATATTCCTGTGTATACGGCAGAATTTGATGTATTGACACAGCTTACAGGTTTTAAGCTGACGCGTGGTATGCTATGTGCAATGTATCGTCCCACGCCAAAGACTGTCTCAGAAATCTGTACAGGGGCGCGCAGACTGGCTGTGCTTGAAAATGTGGTGAATCCTACAAATGTCGGTGCAGTCTTTCGGTCGGCAGCAGCGCTTGGTATTGATGGAGTACTGTTGACGCCTGCATGTAGTAATCCGCTATATCGGCGTGCGATTCGTGTGAGTATGGGAACTGTATTTCAGATTTCATGGGCTTTTTTTACAGAGGGACAGGGAATAAAATTGTTGCAAAATCTGGGATTTAGGACGGTGGCACTGGCGCTGAACAAAGATGCGCTCAATATTGATGCGCCACAGCTTAAACAGGAGGAGAAGCTTGCGATTGTTCTTGGCACAGAGGGGGATGGACTCGCGGCGGAAACAATAGCGTCCTGTGATTACACAGTGCGAATACCGATGGCAAATGGTGTTGACTCTCTGAATGTAGCGGCGGCAAGTGCAGTGGCATTTTGGCAGTTGGTTTAGGAAAGAGAAAGATGAGGAACAAAAAATGGAATTGGCACAATATTTTAAAAGTATAGTTGATGCAGATCAATGTGCGGTTGTTATTTGCAATTTGGCACATGAGATTATTTATATGAATCCAGCAGCGATTATTCGCTATGAAAAACGGGGTGGGCAGGCACTTGTGGGACAAAGTTTATTGGATTGTCATAATCCACAATCTGTTGAAAAAATTAAAAAAGTTGTCTCATGGTTTGAAGAGAGTACAAAACACAACAGAATTTATACATTTTACAATGAAAAAGAAAATAAGGACGTCTATATGATTGCGCTGCGAGATGAGGACAAAACGTTGATCGGATATTATGAAAGACATATATACCGCAACAGAGAAACCGCAAAAAAATATGATTTTTCGGCATAGTGAGGGCAGAATACATGATTGTCAGAAAACATTTTCGCTTTACAGGCAGAGTACAGGGTGTGGGATTCCGTTATCGGGCGAAGTATGCCGCAAACGGAATGGGAATTACAGGCTGGGCAAAAAATGAATTTGATGGTTCTGTCGAGATGGAAGTGCAGGGGACAGAGGAGGCAATCAACAGAATGTTGGTGATGATAAACAAAAGTGACTATATTAGTATTGATTCTATTGAAACAAAGGAAATGCCGATTGAGAAGGAAGAGCGTTCGTTTTATGTGAGGTAGATTATCTGTGCAATGAAGATTGCAGAATAGGAGAGAAGAATGGTAAAACATGTGATATTATGGCAATTAAAAGATGAGTTGACCGATAGTCAAAAGATAGAAGCAAAGGAAGAGATTAAGGCAGGGCTCGAAGCGCTTCATGGAAAAATACCAGGTTTGATTGATATAAAAGTGGAGATAAATCCGTTGTCATCTTCCAATGCAGACGTTATGTTAGATTCTACTTTTGAGAATGTGGAGGGATTAAAGGGATATGCAGTGCACCCTGAACATGTCGCTGTGGCAGATGGTAAAGTGCGCCCTTATACGAAGACAAGAGTTTGCATGGATTTTGAAATATAAAGAACTATTAAGAAATTGAATTGTTTCTAAATACAGAGAACAGTATTTCTTTATGAATGATTTATAAATAGGAATAAATATATAGTATTTTTAAAAGAGAAAACCTTTTTAACTTATTTTTTGTAAGAAATGCACAAAAATATTTTTGAATGAAAACTATTATAAAAAAGTACTTGCTTTTTTATGAAAACTGTTGTATGATTTAATAGCTGTCGGCGATACAGAAAGTAGACAGTAGAATATAACAGTTATGGCTCGTTGGTCAAGCGGTTAAGACGTCGCCCTCTCACGGCGAAAACAGGGGTTCGATTCCCCTACGAGCTGCTGACTGTTTAAGACAGCCCAACTCAGTAAGAGCACTGCAAATACCGGATGCACGGTGTTGTGGTGTTTTTTGTTATGTGTAAGGGAGGCTTCCTCAATAAATTCAAAATTGTCAATAGAAAACTATTTTGAAAATGAATGACCATATCCATATATGTTATAATTACTGCTTTAGGAAAAGTAGATTTGCTATTTGGTAATGTGGCAGTCAATGAAAATAAAGGATTATGGAGGTATGACATGGAAGGACAGAAGTTTTATGGGTATATGAGATGCAGTAGCAGGGAGCAAAATGAGGACAGGCAGTTGATCGCACTGAAAGAGATGGGCATTTCAGAAAAACAGATTTATATGGATAAACAAAGCAGTCGGGAAGGGATTTTGACAGACCACAATATAAAAAATTATTGCGGAAACTAGATAACAATTCTGTCCTATTTGTGAAGTCCATTGACCGCCTGGGGAGAAATTATGCAGATTTGAATGAGCAGTGGCGAATTATCACAAAAGAAAAGGGGGCGGATATTGTTGTGATTGATATGCCAATCCTTGATACCAGACGGGACAAAAACCTGCTGGGAACATTTATCAGTGATATCGTACTTGTGCTACTGAGCTATATTGCGGAAAATGAACGCATCAATATTAGACAAAGACAGGCAGAGGGGATTGCAGCGGCAAAAGCAAGGGGCGTGAAGTTTGGAAGACCAGCGATTCCTTTACCGAACAACTTTTACGAGGTACATAAGCAGTGGAGGAATAAGGAACTGACATTAGAACAGGCGGCGAAAGCATGCAGCCTGTCGGTGAGCACATTTTATGATAAAGCAAGAAAATTTGAAAAGGTCTGATTTCCAGATTATATTGAAAATCCGAAAAAGTGTACAATGCAGGAATTACAGCTCAGGAGGCAGGACTTCCGCTAATAAGCAACTTGTAAAAAATAATCGGAGGCAACATTAGGGGCGTAAGTCTGTTATATGGTCTACGCTCTGATTTTATGCGCAGACCTATGAAAAGAAAATGTTAAAACGACGCATGATTCAGATGTAAAAAATATTGGAACAGACTAATCATGTGGGTATTGGATAAATTATAATGAATTAAGAACTTATGAAGCAACGGCATGATGTTAGGGGGGTTCTTATTGACGAAAGTATTTAATTTATATGGTTTTATGTACAAAAAAACACTTTAGACAGCTAAAGTGCTTTTTTATTACAACTCTATATAACACTATATCATAATTGAAAATATAAGTCTAGTAATTTTTTTATTAAATTATATAATAAGATTACAGTTTGGTTACTTTTCACACCCGCACCATGCACTTGCTGCATGGCCTCGGAGTCGGCGCCAAAATGCCTGCTTTGTGGCATTTTGTGTGCATCAATTGTTGCTTTTCACGGGTTAGGAATGTGTATGTACTGCGTATTCCGTGAAAATATGATTCAGGATTGAGGGGGCATTTTTGTGAAGCAAAATTTTAAATGTCGCCACGAATCGTTGCTATGAGTGTTCCCCGCTAAAATCAGATGGGGCGTGAATAGTTACCGAATTCTGTCGTGCAAAAATAATACAGATGGTCTTAACACGTGTCTTTGGCATTATTTTTATGCACACGCACACCCAAAGGGAGTTTTATTGTATTATAAAGCATGATAAAATTGCAACAGAACAATCACAATACGTAACCCCGAAATGGGAAGTACGTATGCAAATCCAGTAAATGGGCAAGAACAAAAGTTCTTAGAAAGGTATGGGTACGATATGTCGGAGCACAAGATGACAGAGAGCAAAGAATGGCAACAGGAAGTGGCGCATTTAAAGGAATGCAGGGCGCTCATTGCCGCAAATATAGCGGAGTATGAACAGCAGTATGAGGAACGCCATAAGGAGACAAAGATGTTGTTTGATGAGGTGCAGAGCGGTAATGTGGAGCTTTATGACCAGATGATGACTTCTCGCAGTCTTGAAGAACACAGTTTAAATCAATTAAACAAAAATCAGGCAGCATATGAGAAGCCCTTTTTTGGCAGGATTGATTATCGCAATCTGGACGAGCGATTATTTGAGTCAATCTATATTGGAAAGCATGGTGTCCTGCGCGATAAGACTGATGTAGAAATTGTGGATTGGCGGGCTCCAATCTCAACTGTGTACTATGAGAATGAATTGGGCAGAGGGACTTACAGCATTCCTGATAGTCAAAACGACGGCAAGGGGCGTGAATATCGCATTGACCTAAGTTTGAAACGAACATATGATATTGAAAAAGAGCATCTGCAAGGTTTTTACGATAGCGATGTGGCAGCAAATGATGAGTTGTTAGTGAAGTATTTGAGCAAAAACAGAGATGCGGTACTCGGTGATATTATTGCAACAATCCAAAAAGAACAAAATGGGATTATACGAGAAAGTCCATTTCACAACATTATTGTGCAAGGGGTTGCCGGTAGTGGGAAGACAACAGTAGCAATGCATCGAATTTCTTATATTATGTACAATTACAAGGAGCGTTTTACTTCCAATGAATTTTGTATTGTAGGTGGAAGTGATATTTTGATTGACTACATTACAGGCGGGTTGCCAGAGCTAGAAGTGTATGATGTGAAACATATGCGCATGGATGAGCTGTTGGTCCATTTATTGAAGAAGGAATGGAAGAAAAAATATAAGGTGATTTCTCCGTCGTCAAACTTTGCATGGAAGAGTAAGATGTTGTTTGCATCAGAGTTAGAACAGCATATGCAACGGTTACGGGAACATATCCTTGGCAATTGTGTGGTGTATGATGAGGAACTTGGTATGCTGCTGTCACAGAAAAACAATGATGGTTTTATAAAGGGAAACCCTAATTATTCTATCAATCGACTTTTGGTAACACTTGATGAACGGCTGCGCACTCGCATTAAGCTACAGTGCCAAGGTCGTGAGGAGATTGACATATACAAGAAAAAGCTTGCTCAGTACAAAAATTATTTTTCAAACCATTGCTATAAAGGAACTGTGGTAAATCTATATCTGCAATTTTTGGAGGTCTATGGAAATGTGTATTACATCAATATGGCGCCAGTTGTGGAACAGATTTCGCGAGGCATTTTTGATGTGTATGATATTGCGGCAATGCTTATTATTTATTACAGAGCATTGCAGAGAAAACCAGATGAAGAATTTGGACAGATTTTTATTGATGAGGCACAGGATTTTGGTCCCATTGTCTATTATGCTTTGCGTACTATACTGCCAGAATGCTATTTTACTATTATGGGAGATGTATCGCAGAATGTCAACTATGAATGCGGCATGAATGAGTGGAACGACATGCGCAGGAAAATCTTTGCCGGTAGCGCAGACCGGTTTTGCGTGTTGGCAAAGAGCTACCGCAATACAATTGAGATTTCAGAGTTTGCTGGAGAAATACTGACCAGCGCTTCAAGAGGAGCGTATAAAATTGAACCTGTTATTAGACATGGTGCACCAGTTCATTTTATAGAGAGTATCTCCAAGGAGGAAGCAGCGGGCATATCAGTGGATATTTTAACGGAAATGCAGCAAAAAGGATATGAGACGATGGCAGTCATTTGCTTTTCTAATGAGGAGAAAGAAAGTGTAGTTAGGCGCCTCAGTAATCAAATATCGTTGACAGATTCGGATAAGAGCGGATTTAGTAAGGGGGTGATGGTGTTAACAGTGCCAGAAACAAAGGGGCTTGAATTTGACTGCGTGCTTTTGTGGAAGCCGGATTTGAAGAGCTATAAGGAGAATCCTAAGTTGGCAAAACTCTTGTATGTGGCAGCCACGCGAGCGTTGCATGAGTTGTTTGTGATGAAATAGTTTCTTGTGAAAAATAGGGGAGTATGATAGACTTGATACGAAAGAATCTGATACTGCGACAGAATAAAATAAGGAGGGAATGATATCATGACGATTGAAACATATAAAGTACAAAAATTAGATGTTCCTGTTGACTGGGTTGTGGAGGTGCCGGGTTCAAAAAGTATGACAAACAGGGCACTGTTGATGGCAGCACTTGCTGATGGAACAACAATATTAAAAGGGGTACTATTCAGTGAGGATTCGAGAAACTTTCTTGATTCATTAAAATCCCTTGGATTTCAGTTGGAGGTTGATGAAGACGCAAAAACAGTCACAGTGGAGGGCTTAAATGGAAAAATCCCTGTCACCACAGGAGAAATCAATGTGGGTAGTGCTGGTACTGCGGCAAGGTTTTTAACGGCGATGCTCGCTATGGCAGAGGGAACCTTTGTGATAAATGCCTCAGAACAGATGAAAAAACGACCGATGAAGCCACTTTTTCAGGTATTGACAGAATTGGGGGCAGAGATTGTTTATCTGGAAAAAGAAGGATTTCTACCTGTTCGTGTCAAAGGAATAGGTGGAAGAGAGCCTGCAAATAAAATGTGCAGTGTAAAGATTGATATCAGCGAGAGCACACAATTTTTAAGTGCATTGATGTTGATTTCACCTATGATAAAACAAGGACTTTGCATTGAAGTTACAAGCGCGCGAAAAGATGGCGCGTACATACGAATTACGCGTAAAATGATGGAGCAGTTTGGTGCAGTAGTGAATTTTGATGGCGAAAGATATTATATGAAAAGTGGGATTTCTTATACCGCAAGATGCTATCAGATTGAACCAGACATATCAGCCGCTTGTTATTTTTACGCAGCAGCAGCACTTACAGGAGGTAGAACTGTAGTTAAAAATGTTACATGGGAATGTATGCAAGGTGATTTGAAGTTTCTAGAATTGTTATCGCAAATGGGGTGCATTGTTAATGATACCCCTGATGGAATTGAAATAAGAGGGATTGCGGATAACAAATTAAAAGGTATCACTGTAGACATGAAGGATTTTTCTGATCAGGCAATGACGCTTGCAGCGCTTGCGCCTTTTGTGAACAGTACTGTTCGTATTGAAAATATTGGTCATATTCGATTACAGGAGTCAGATCGTATTCATGCTATTGTGACAGAGCTTTTGCGTCTTGGTATTTCCTGCGAGGAGGAACAGGACGCCATTACCATTCATCCAGGTGTGCCACAGCCAGCAGTAATCCAAACATACGAAGATCACCGCATGGCAATGGCGTTTGCGTTGATTGGGCTATGTGTAGAAGGAATAGAAATTTCTAATCCTACGTGTTGCAAAAAAACATTTGAGACCTATTTTGATGTGCTTGACAGACTTTGTAATCGAACCAACAACTTATAATAAATAGTAAGGAACTGTAGAAAAATAAGTGACGCATCTTGACTTGGCTATTTCTCCGATTATGCATGCCAAAAAGCCTCGCCGCAGCCCGCTACACCTACGTTTTTTGACATACCTCCTCGAAGAAATATCCTACGCAATCTGCATCACTTATTTTCCTACAATTCCTTAATCCAATTTGAAATCAAGGTCAACTCAAATACTTATATTTGTTCTCCCCAAAAATCATTTAGTTTCTCTTTGATATACTCCAATTTTGAATGACTAGCAGGAATCCTGATTCCATTCCCCAAATCTACAATACCTTCTCTAATCCCTATAATATGACTCAAATTCACAATATCACCACGGTCAACATATATAAAGTCTTCCGAGTTTAGCTCATTGTATACCTGACTCAGACTTTTTCTTACTTTTGTCGAAGTTCCATCAATTAATGTAATAACTGCATTTTTTCCATCTCGCTGAATATATAAAATCCTATGATATTGAATTTTTTCTATCCGACTTGGCATTTTTATCATATAATATTGATCCGCCTGTAACTGAATCATATTAACAGCATCCTTCAGCGCATGCTCAAGCCTTATGTCTAATGAATTTTTAGGAATATATCTGAATATCGACAGTTCAAAGGCATCTATTGCATATTTTAAATGCGAAGTAATAAGAATAATCAATACATCTGGAAGAAGTCTCTTGATATAAGCCGATAACTTCATTCCATCAATATCTGGCATCTCAATATCACACAAAATGAAATCAAAATATTTTCCTTCCTGAATATCATATTGTAATATTCTACTCTGCGTATATGTTTTAATTTCTGCAATAATATTGTTTGTTTTTAGGAATGTGATAACCTTATTTTCAAATGTTTTCACTGTTCTTTCATCGTCGTCACAAATAGCAATATATAACAATCTTTCCCCCTCCTAAAACTAAAAATTATTATTCGTTATACCAGTATATCACAATCAATCATAAAATCACTATTTTTTTGCTATTTAAAAACAAATTACGGAGTTTATTCTAAAATAATAACAATAAAACGAAAATGTTACAATCCATAACTCGTGGACAAAAATCCAAAGATTCGTGGACAAATTGTAGACCTACCGCAATAATTTTGATAATATGTACTACAAGGAGGATATAAAGTATGATTTTACTTGCAAAAATCATTAAATTATGTGCGATTATGGGCGCAAATTGTGTATCCGTATGCGGGACATATCAGCCTAAACTCCCAGAAATATTACAATAAGTTATACAATGTCTAAATGTATTTTGAAATCATTATATGTTCTGAGATGGCAAATACATGCCTTGCTTTACATAATATTTGTACCAAATTCAGTTGGCGTAAAGCATTGTCCTTTATATTTTATCTACTACGCCGTTTTAATTTGATACAAATCTCCAACAGATTGTAACACACATTAGACAGAAAGCATTTTTCAAACAGGCTCTAGTACATCGAATAATAATTAACTGATATTTTGACTTGTCTGATTATCCATCTGCAAAAGGACTGCATTCCTTTTGTTGTCGTCAATCGCCGTAGCCATCGCTACGACTCATTCCTTCGCCTTGCATAGGAATAATCATGCTGCGTCAATATATCAGAAATTTATTATTCGATGTACTCGAAAGGAATTAAAGATGAATATTATATTTGAATTAGTTGAAATAATCGCATGTTTTATAGAGATGTTTGTTTTATATAAAGTATATAATGCTATTCTCTACAAGTATCGTTGTATTCAAAGCAAACATATTGATGTAGTCTTGGCGGTTGTTGGAGCGATTATTATATGGATGTGCAATCATATTTCTTTGTTTTCCTATTTTACGATGCTGATTTTTGTATTGTATATTAGCATATCATCTGCTTTTTTGTATAAAGTTAATTTTGTTGCAATTTTTTCTTTGGGAAGTTTTTATCTGCTTTGTTTAAGTTGTTTTGATTTTTTAGTACTTACCTTGTTTTCAGAATTTGGAAATGGACGCGAAACTTTATCAAAAGTACTTTCAACGATGGGCGTTCTGCGTACAATAATCGTCATCGTAGTTAAATTCTTTTGGATTATGTTGTACTTCCTGACCAAAAAATTTTATTATAAGTTTTCTATAAAAATTAGCCATGCCTACACGGTTCTTGCAATTTCATGTGTAGGCTTTTTGGGATTTATTTTTTTAGTAAATCAAACTATGAAAGCATTTCATTACACTATATTAAGTTTATGGGTGAGTTTCATTATTGTTTTAGCTTTTCTATCATTTATTCTTTACTTTATTGTTGTGACAAGGGAAGAAAAAATGAAACTTAATTTTTCAGAGATGCGAAATCATTTATTGGAAGAAAATTATAGGACAATCAATGAGATTTATATGAGTAATGCCAAGTTACATCATGATTTGAACAATCATTTAAATGTACTATATCAATTATTAGAAGCGGGTAATACAGATGAAGCAAAAGAATATATTAAGAATATTAGCACACCAATTATGAAATTATCCAAAACAGTTTGGACAGGAGCAGATGTAATCGATGTAGTAATCAACAGCAAGCTTGAAAAAATGAGAGAAAAAGGAATTTCTTCTGAAATTAATGTAGAGTTTCCGCAAAATACAAATATTTCTTCACATGACATGTGTACTATATTAGCAAATTTATTAGACAATGCCATAGAGGCTGCAAGTGTTCTAGAGAAGCCTGGAAAAATATCCTTAACCATTCGGAAAATCAACTCCTTTTTAATGATTAAGATATCAAATTCATGTGTTAACCGCAACGAAGAATTTGTTTATTATCCAGAAACAACAAAAAAGAATAAAGACTTACATGGTTGGGGATTTCCCAGTGTTATGGACGCAGTACAAAAGTATAATGGTTCATTAAAATGTGTAAATAAAGACAATCAATTTATAGTTAAAATTGTGTTATTTTTTTTAAAAAATTCCTGATATTATAAATTGCTTGTGCTCCTCACACCCCCAAAAATGAATAAAATATTCCCATTTGCATATCGTGGAAAAATGTTTCTTTTTCACTGATCACCAATTCATAAATATCCTTCGTTGCAGCACACTTGTAATAAAATATTCCGTTCTCTTTTTTTCTCACCTTTGAAATAATATCATCAACTACTTCATCTATTTTCATTACCTGATGCGACGAAGGAGGCCATTTTCTAATCATACTTCTGACCTGTGCCTTATTCAGTTTAATCGTTTTTGCAGCATAAAATTTATTAGGAAATTTAAGTTCCTGCGCACTTCCAGTTCCTTCAATCACAAGGTCAAATATTTCTTTTCCTTCATCGTAGGGAAAGCCCATTTCTAAATACGCCTGAATGTGGAGAATTGCAGTTTCCAAATAGCACACATTGTTCATATTTATATAATATTCGTAAAGCTGTTTTACACTGAGAAAAAATGTTTGTTTTATAGAAAGATTTTTATATTGCACACTCCCTGCTGCCAACTTAATTGCTTCCACATATTGTTGTATGTTATTATTATACAATGCATTTACCTCCCTAGCGCAGAACACAAATACTACTAAAATACCAAATCATTATAACTGGCTTCATACTTTCTGTATTATACCGCAATAATCCTTCCAACACTTTGAGACAATTCTATATCATGCGTTACAAATATAATAGTAGCGCCAAACTCATTCATTTTCCTCAACAACCCAAACACAATATCTCTATTATGCTTATCCAAATTTCCTGTCGGTTCATCTGCAAAAACATATTTGGGTTTCTTCAAATATACCCTTGCCAATGCTACTCTCTGTTGTTCTCCCCCACTCAGCTCATAAATCTTATAGTTTTCAGCGCCTTCCATCCCTACAAGTTTCAGCGCCTTTTTTATGCTGTTATTGGGATTGGCATCTTTTCGATATTTTAAGGCAATCTGCAGGTTCTGTCGTACTGTCTCATTTTCAACTAATGCATAGTTTTGAAAAAGGTATGCAAACTTATATCGCTGCATAGTTTGTATTTCTTTCCTAGAAAAAGCAGCTTTTCCATCAATTTCAATTTGTCCTTTGTATTTCTGATCCAACAGACTAATCAGATTCAAAAGCGTAGTTTTCCCGCTTCCGCTTTCTCCGGTAATTGCTACAAACTCACCTTCTTCAATAGCAAATGAAAAATTATTAAAAATTTCTCGCTGACCAAATTTTTTTGATAGCTTACTCACTTTGATCATCAATGCTCCCCCTTTATGATAATATTAAAATTTTTCTCATCTAACCGTTTTCCCTCTATTAATATCGCAATTAAATCTGTTAATACTATAACACCGCCAAAAGCCAAAACAAGAGTGTTATCTTCATACAATTTTACAGCACCTAATATGATTATATCAAGCAGAAACATCAATGCTAAAAACTTATTGATCCTTTGCAACAAACTGAATCCAAAAACCTTTTTGATATAAATCTGATATTTCTTTTCCTGATAATATGCAGATATTATTACAAATCCAATAATAGCAAATAACCCCATTATTACCACAATCGCTATAACTGCACAATTTATGCTCACTTCCAAATTATAAATCTGTTTTCCATGGTTGTCATATAAGGCTGTAACACTCTGAATTTCTGACAAAACATCTGCCTTCTTAATTAGTGGCGCCAAATAATCAAACACATCCATTCCCTCATACTGAAAATAAACACATCTGGATAAATATGACAAGTAATAACTGTAATCAACATTGCCTGTATCCAAAATTACAATAGGGTTGATAATTTTACAGCCATTATCATCCTCGATATTTGAGTATGTGAAATACTCTTGATTATCATCTATATATATAATATTTAATGCTAGTTCGCTTTTCGGCATATTATTCAATATACCTTCTTCTTTATTATAGATATTTTCTACTTCTATCTTCTTAAAATAAAAATCATCCAAAAAACGTTCTTGTATTTTAGGTTCATACTTTTTCAGGTTAAATGGAACTAAAATATTACATACATTATCCCTATCATCAATTTGAGACAAAATCGACTCAGTACTTCCATTGCACGTAATCGAATTTACTTTCAAATAGTTTTCATTAATGGTAATGGTTCTTCCATATGGGTCATAGTAGCTTTCCTCTCCTGGAGCATTATAATCGTACAAATGATTTTCTCCATCCACCAACACATAATTTTGTGCATCAATCAGAAACCCTCCATCTTGATTTATCAGATCATAGAATTGTTTTAATTTGATCTCCGAATCCCGTGACTCACCGACATAATTCAAATTAATAGAATAAACTGCCTTCGCCTTTTTCCATATATCCAAGTTATTATACTGAACTTGTAAGTATTGCACCTGATAAATCAAATTGATACCGCCAATGATTAAAGTAATAAAAAACACACATTTTAAAAAAATATAGGTTCCAAATAGTACTCCAAAAGGTCTTTTTCCCTTAATTAGAGGAACAATATTCCCCAACTTAATTTGTAAAAAGAGAACACATAATATAGCAATCCAATTTATAAAAATAGTCAATAAAAAGGACAACAGATATCCTTTAAATACTGTGGCAATACAATCCCATCCATAATTATAACTACCATAAGCACCCGAAATTATCATTCCAACTAACAAAACTAAGATTAGCATCTGGTATAATTCCATAAGTATATTTTTAATTATTTCCAATGTTCCGAAACCATGCATTTTTAAAATCCCTATTTTTTTTCCAGATTTTATAGTATAATGCATTATAACTACCATTAAAATAAGAGTTGTCATTCCTATACAAACAATTAATTGTATACTGCCTTCTAAATAAGTTTCTATATTAGCAGAAAATTCATTGTACACTTCTGCATATCCAAATCCATTATTAATATCTGCAATGATTTTTCCTGCGTCACTTTCTGTAATATAATATATTCCGTCCACACCGACCTTCTGTGCCTGTTCTAGCGGATAGATTGTTATTTTAAGTTTTGGAACAAACATATAAAATTTTCCTATTTGAGCTTCACTGCCACTGTCATAATTGGCAATGAACATATCAGTTGAAATATTATTCTCTAAAGTAAGTTTTATTTTTCCATCAAGCAAAAGATCATTCGTATAAATTACCAAGTTATCATCATCAATATATACATATTTAGAAATTGTTACATCCTGATTTATTTTCTGATCCTTCATAAAAGAGATTAATTCATCCGCTGCATCACGATTATTTTCTCCATTATCAGCCCTAACTAAGACAGCTTTATTGTTTCGATAAAGAAGTTTTATATAGTTTATGTTTTTAAAAACCTGCAAACCAACAATTGTAAGCAAAAAACTTTGCACTACTAAAACAATCGCTATTATTTTTTTCATCTATACCTTATGCCTTCTCTCTTTCCCACAAAAAGATTGCCATTTCATGACAATCTTTTTGTGTATTCTATTGAACAACTACTACTTGAAACGATAATTTGCTTTGTTCGTGCCCCAAAATGTCCATTCGGTGTATGCTGTACTCATCGTATCTGCAGGCTTATATCCTCCGTCGACATATACACCAGTTCCACTTGTTACACTCGCTGCCCCCTGATATTTATAATTTTTGTAAGAGGAATAAACACTCTTTACTCCTTCAATCTTCTTGTCACCGCGAATCCAATATCCCAGTTTGTCTCCCGAATCAACTTCTCCACTTGTAATTCCATATGTAACCGCTCCTGCGTCCACAAAGGATTCGATCAGACCCTGATTCTCAAAAACAACCTCTTCACCGCCTCCAATTGGTGCATCCGCCTCTGCTGCATATACTGGAACCCCAGATGCTGCTATCATGGTTGCTGCTACTGCCAATGCTGCTAATTTTTTTCTGAACATAAATACTACCTCCATTTTTTCAGTGCATATTTTATATATGCAAAATATTATAGAAAACACATCAACGTACTTGCTTTGTCATTAAGTCTGTTCGGTAAGTTTTGTTGATGTTATGAGTATAGCATTTTAAAAATTTTTTTGTTTCTATTGTCCACCAACAGTCAAAAATCTGACCACCAAAAACTTTCTTCAGAAAAAAGACTTGTCACAGGAGATCGAATACTAAACTATTTGTTCAAATACACAAAACCAGATTGATAATCCCTGTCAAATATTGTATTATAAAAAGTAATAATACCGTTTACAAACTGTTTCGCACACAAAGGAGTAAAAAATGAGCCACAAAGAGTACTATTCTAACACAGACAACCTTACCCTCCCAAACGATCTCCCCGATGAACTGGCCTCCATCAGCCAAGATCTGGAATCTTTGTCGGGCGATGCACTAGACATATGTCTCAAGCGTTGGAAGACGTTGCTTCTGACAGATACGGCAGAACCTTCACTAATCCTCACAATATTTTTAAAAGTATGCCGCAAGGTCATCAACACCGCACCACCAAGAGACTGTCTTTTATTTTTGAACTTCCTCTCCCAACTAAAGCAATCATTGTTTTCCTATAATATATTTTGTTATGGAGAACATATCTATAATGATTATCTGGAGAACATCTATTATCTTTCCGGATGCTGTTCCTACTATTTTAAAGACGCTTTTCTACAAAAATATGCAGCGGGAGAATCAGAACATTATCGACAGATACGCGCAACTTTAGAGGAACATTATCAAAATGAGATGTCCAAATGGCTTGAGAGAGATTTAAAGGAACGCATGGGATATACCCCATCTATAGGAGAAATTCAATATCTGCGCAATCGGGCACAGAATTTATTACGTGCTGACGGAAATATAGACCAAGCGTTGTTCTATCAATATCGAGCGATTCTCCTATTACTAAAACGCTGTGATGCTTGTGATCCATTGGTATCTCCACAGGAAAATACAAGCCTGCTGAACTGTATAAACGAAATGGTCTCCACATTTCAAATTTCCTCTGATCCTGTTCGTGCATTGGATATGCTAGAATACGCACAGACCATTTCTGACCAGACACTCTCGAAATGGTCCACTAATACCTCGGACGTTTCCCTGCAAAATCCTGAGACTTGGACAGACAGTTTTATAAAGAGTATCCCTGTTGCATATTTTGAGATATTGCGTATTCTTTTGCGAAAAATGGGTCATATAAAATCTGAATTATGCTGCCCAGAAAATGATATTTCATGCGAAGATGTACTTACATGTTATCAGAAAGCACTGTCACTTTCAGAGACAGTCTTTGGCAGCGATAGTCCACAAGCAAATGAAATTCGTGGGGATATTGCCCTATTTGATGCATCTTCCGGCGACGAAGAAAAAATTAATATTTTGCTTGAACAATTAGAGGAAGCAAAACAAGCGGAAGATTTAGACACTGTGGAAAGTATGCACGGACTTATTTCAGAAGCCTATGAGGACCTTGGAAATTTTGAGCAGGCCATTGCACATTGGCAGAAAAAAGTTGATATTCTTGTAGAGATGTATGGGGACGACAGCGATGTCGCAGCCGATTACTATAACATGTTCGGAGAATTGTACGAGCGTGCTAAAAAGTATCCTGAAGCAAGAAGTTGTTATATGCATGCACTGCAAAATTATCGCGGGTATCTTTTGCGAACACAGGAGGAGGATGCAGACGACGCAGAAAACATTCTGTCAAACTATGAGGAATGCCTCTATCACACAGGCCGAATGCATCTCATTGCAGAGGAGTATGAGCAGGCATTTGCCAATTTTCAGGAGGCATTAGAAATCTATGATTCCCGGAGTAATTATTCTGGCATTGAGCGTGCTCACTATATGAGAGCACTAGCACAAACTTACGAAAAGATTTCTTTTATGGAAAGAGCAGTCCATTACTATCTGTTTGCATGGGATACTTATCACACAGTAGCAGCGTTTAATAAAGTGCGAGAACGTAGCGCCTCACTATTTGAATCAGAGACGGCAGAGTGTGAAGAATGGGAACAGCAAGTGCGGCGTCACCTGCTAGAACTTGGCTATAAGCAACTCTTTTTGCCTTTTGAAGAGATTGACTACCCATTGCTGACTCGTGAAGAACAAAACTATTTTGTAAATCGTTTTGCACAAATTATCCGCAGACGCCTAGATAAAACAGCACTACAGGATAAGTGGATTATTTTATGGAACATTTACTTCCGATTCTGCACAGATTGGGAAAAATGGACAGGTGTGAAAGTGCCCAGAATTATCTTAGATGCACTTTACCTATTACAAGGCTACTTTAAGAATGAAGTCAGCGAGCAACAATTGGCAGATTTCAGTGAATCCTATTGGACATATGTCTCTGAAAATCTTTCAGATGACAAAGACGAACTTGACAATTTTGATAAGGATGACGATGAACTCGACGAATTTGATTTTGACGAGGGCGATGATAACGAATTCAGCAAATTTGATTTTGACGATGATGAGAACGACGAACTTGACGATTTTAGCGTTTGCAATACAGAGGATGATGAAGATGACGACGATCCCCTCAGATGGAATCCTCTCTATATCCCATTTTACAGTGCAATTGCAGATTTTTTCCAAGCGCTTTCCGAGGCCGATATAAACTTTAATTCCTTGCAGACACTTATGTGCAGTCATCTTCCTTCCTATGCCGAAGTGTTTACAACAGTCTACCAAAAAGACGAGCAGTACACACCTTATGAGCAAGAACTTCGCTACAGACAGGTGATATCTTCCCCTGCCTTTGCAAGCTGGATTGCAGCGATTCAAGAAATTATAAAATCCAAACAATAATCTATATACTTCCTCTGGGTGCCCATGTGCAATCGAGTAGGAGAAAATTATTTCTCCTACTTGCGCGCCGGACGCAGGCAGCTTTAGCTGCATATTTCCTTTCCGCGTCCGTGTGCATAAAAATCCAGACGGTAACGCAACACCGCCTGGATTTTTAACATATGCGAAATTACTAAGGAACCGTTCAGAAATATTCTGCGCAAGCTGTACATATTATTTCTGAGCAGTTCCTAATCTAACTTTGGATTTACCCACACCACAGTATCCCCATCTGCAAATATACGATTGCTCTTATAAACCAGATTATCCCACGCTTCCAAATCAGGCGCAATTACACGGATATCTCCATCTTCTCGAACTTCTGTTTTTCCATTTTCAGAATAAATATCAAGCTGTATCTCTTGCACAAAATATTCTTTGCCAAAACGCCCGACGCGCTCCTTTACACGATACACTACTGTATGTCCCAGTTCATTGACAAAAAAGGATTCCTCCGGCAGATACCATTTTAATCGCTCATCTGCCTGAAAAATAGGCGGTGTATACGAAAATGTCTCCACTCGGGGCATAAATTGAATATTTGTTTGATACGAGACAACTGTAAACACACACAATAGAATAAAAATACCAACAGCACAGTACAAAACGCTTTTTTTTCTCACACTCATAACGCACCTCAAGCCAAATCTTTTGTCAAATCCTCCTCGCTGAATAAAAATAACAATAATACCGGCAGCAGCACCAAAATTCCACAAGTACATAAAATATCAATTCTGGACTCATCCATCTGTGCCAGAAAGACTGAAATTGGATAGCGAAAAGCTTCCTGTAAAAAAACAAGCGGCTGTTCCACCATATTCCACGCATCCACAAAACTCAATAAAATCAATGCAGTTAGTGGTCCCTTACATACTGGCACTCCAATCTGTATTAAAAGACGAAGCTGAGAACACCCTTCCAACATAGCAGCCTCCCTGATTTCTTCTGGCATAGCATCAAATCCTTGTCGTAACAGAAAGACACCAAACGGCGAAAAAATCCCAGGCAGCAAAATTGCCCAGTAGGTATTGTTTAGGTGTAGTGCTTCTGTTATCAAAAAATTTGACACCAGCGTGACCTGATAGGGCATCAACATCAGCACAATAACAACAAAATAAATCGTCTCTCGCATAGGAAACACAAATTTTGAAAAACCGTAACCAGCCAGCGCAGAAAACACACACTGACCCACAACAATCGCACAGGAAAGTAAAAGTGAGTTCCAAAATTTTATAAGATAATCTGGGCGGCGGACAAACACCTCATAAAACCCAGAAAGTCCCCACGCAGAAGGCAAAAAACCTTTTGTAGTTTCCACTGGAATATTCTTTGCAAACGCGTTAACAAACATATAGACTACCGGAAACAGTACAACTACTGCCAGCAAAATTACAAAGATATACCCAGACAATATTAGGAAATTTACCTGTTTTTTTCTAACAGCAGCCCCCCTCATAATTACACAATCCCCCTTTTGTTTTTCAGCCAATATAATCCTCCAACCAGCAAGCAGGCAAACAAGAAAATAAAAAACGCCGCTGAGGAAAGACGTTGATAGTTTAGATTCTGGAAATTATTGTTCATAAAATGCTGCAACATATAAATACTCGCATGTGGACTTTCTCCGCCAATCAGATATGCTTCGCAAAAAATTTTAAACGCATTCATAATCGAGACAACCGCTGTAAAAAAGAAGGTTGGTCTCAACAATGGCACCCGAATATACCAGAACACCTGCCCAGCATGTGCTCCTTCGAGCCGTGCAGCCCCGATAAACTCATCTGAAATTCCATATAACCCCATCAAAAACAGCAGCATATTGTATCCACAATTTTTCCACAAAAAGACCAAAACCAGTACGCCAAACGCCGTTCCGCTGCCAAGCCAATCCTTTCCCTCCACGCCAATCAATGCACACAATCGATTTAGCATACCATCTTGTGCAAAGCAGAAACGCAATGCAGCAATCAATGCAGCAATTGGAACGGTCAGCGGAAACAAAAAAACAGCGCGCAAAAAAGAGCGCCCCTGAAATGTTTCGTACAACACCAGTGAAATCCCCAATCCCAAAAACATTGCAAGCGGTACGCTAACTGCCAGAAACCGCAGTGTATTTTTTGCCGCCAGCAAAAACGCCCTACTCTGCAAAAGAGACTGATAATGCTTTAACCCAACAAACTCAAGTCCACCAACGCCACCCGTCAGCGAATAGACAACACTCCACAAAAATGGAACTAAAAAAATAATGTAAATCCTGCCAGAAACGGCAAAACAAACAAAACCCCCTGCACAGTCCGTTTTCTTTTCATAAGGCAAACTCCTATTCGTTATTCCGATAAATAAAACTCCAGCTTGTCTCTTGCGTTCTTGGCTGCCTCCTCATAAGAAACCTCTCCTTTCAGATAAGGATTTATCTTAGTCGTTTGCGAAACGCCAGAACCCGCATAAATACGGGATTCTTTTTGTTACAAAATAAAACAACTCCTCACTGG
>ERZ808049.474-NODE-474-length-20053-cov-16.741390_pt1 | contig 20053 bp, 11 predicted proteins | sample MGYA00380198_ERZ808049 | MGnify/ENA primary metagenome ERZ808049 (study PRJEB31490, sample SAMN06133414) | mouse gut metagenome | isolation source: Z2_2 | host: mice | place: China: Chengdu | collected 2015-05 ...
TATAGCACAAACCGCTACTTTTGGCTACCTTAACCCACCGTCTAAAGCCAGTGGGATTGCGGTAGCCTTATTTTCAAGTAGGTTTCGTGAATATTGTTCCCCAAATCATCTTGAATGGCGCTTGATACTTTTAATGATGCTGTATTATAAGCATTGATTTGACCATTTGTATCAAATCCCAACACCACGCCTGGGTTTCTTGCATATGCTTGCCCTGATATCGTATAGAGCGCGCCATTTGTTGCTTGTATTCCTTTTGCTTTTTCAGCGGTTCCATTTAGATAAATGTTAGCACCGTCTGAATATACCATCCACTTACCGAGCACATAATCCCAAATTCCATGATTCGTATTGCCACTTCCGGTACCTATATACATTTTTCTCTGCCCATTTCTGTAAAAGCGTATATCCCCATCAATGCCATTTGCTGTATCAATCGTAACAAATTGTTTAAATCCTGTATGTCCATCATTTTCTAATAATACAAGTTCATGTGCAACTCCATTTGCTGTGTTATACTGTCTCACAACAATTCTTTCTCCAGCACCTCCATCATCTCCGGTTGCAATTTCCAAAACAGAATCGTTTTCTGCGGTTCCCAACATTCTAATCCAACCCTGGTCATTTTTTATTGCTGGATTGGAAATCCACAATCCATCTCCTATTAATTGTGTTTGTCCAGCAGTAAGACTTTGTAATACCCCGTTTACAATAGACTCGTGTTTTCTTGCACTAATAAATGGAGTGTTAATACGTTCACTTGATTCACATACTGTATCTTTATTGATATCATGTCCGTTTTGACACCCTGGCATTAAACGGATTTCTTGATCACTCGCGATATACACAGCTTCATATGCGCCACTAACATCTTGGAATCGGTCGCCAGACTCCCCAGCTGCTATTAACACAAAACCATCTGTTCCTATTCTAACTCGGTTTCCATAGTTATCGGAAGTATTTTTGTCAGGGATAAACGTTATAACATCAGAGGTTCTATATGGACCGCGAAGCGCAATGGCTGAACCTATTTCATAAACGTATCTACCACTTAGTGTGTCGCCGGTTTTATTTACTTTATCATTTAAAAGTGGCGACACTTTTGTGCCTATATAGTTCCATAAACTTGACATTTTACGCCTTACAAGTGTCTCATTTCCATTAGAACTGCCATTAGCCCATTGGCATAAATACCAGTCATTATCGGCGGGCGTATCTGCTCCAGTAGTTGCTGAATTAACCAATGCCTTGATAGCTTCTGCACCTGTTGTTTTCCCAGTTCCGCCTTTTGATATTGGAAGCATTTCGGTTATAGTTTTTGCAGATGCTACATGCTTGTTTGCATCTGCTGTATTATTTACATTCCCTAGCCCTATATTTGTTTTTGTATATTTACGTTTCCTACGCGATATGTACTTTCAGAATCACCTTTTACTCCGGTTACTTGCGTTCCAATCATCACGTCCCATTTGCCATCTTTTGTCCAATAAATATTTGCTCCAGCGCGATAGAATATGCCTGCACCTTCTACAAACCGACTGTCTGTTGTAAAATCGTTTGAAATGTTATACATATACCCTACTCTGGGGTCTTCTGGAAGATTTTCAAAAGTTACTGTTCCGGATGGAATTATTGCCCCTGCGGTCGCTGCGAAAACTAACTTCTGCGCTTGGTCTAATAGTTTCTGTGCTTCGTCGGTAAGTTGCCTTGCTAATTCAGAATAGAATTTACTATTATCTTGACTGTCATTTGGGCGCACTACATCATTTGTACCAATTGCATAGCTTTGTGCTGTGTTTGCATAGTTCTCTGCAATCTCTGCTTTTTCTTTTGCTTTAAATGCACAGATAGATGCTGTTGCTACACTATTAACTACTATATTCTTATTTGTTTCTGATTTAGTAGCACTATCTGCCGCTGCTAGTTCAGATTTTTTTGATTCAGTTTGACTGTCCTTTGCTATTAATTCAGATTGTTTAGCATTGTATGCACAGATAGATGCTGTTGCTACACTTATCTCAGATGCACTTTTATGTAATTGAGATTGTTGACACCAAAATTCTGAATTGTTTGTATTTTCATCTTGTCGTATTCCTGTATGACCTCGTGCCCAGCTTTCGGCTTCTTTGGCACTATAGGCAGAGATAGAGGCAGAAGTAGCAGAGGCAAAGGCGGAAATATTAGATGATATTTCAGATTTCTTTGATTCATTCTCACTAATTTTACAGTTTGTTTCACTTTCTTTTGCGTTATAAGCACAGATAGATGAGGTTATAACATTGGCATCTGTTTTCTTTTCACTTTCTTTTGTATTATAGGCAGAAATAGAGGCAGAAGTAGCATATGTTTGTGCTTGAGATAGAACTGTATTGAATGTCTTTTTTCTGTCATTTTCATTATCTTGCCTTATTTTTTCTTCAGCTTTTCTTTGTGTTTCGTCATTAATACGTTGATTCTCAGAAAGGATACGAGTATTCTCGTTATTGTCACGTATTTGTTCTGCTTGTTTACGCAAGTCTTCGTCATTAATACGTTGATTCTCATTATTATTTCGATCAGCTTCGTTATTTTTTCTTATATCTTCATTTCTTTGGCGTTGTATTTCGTTATCAATACGTTTATTTTCACTAATTATGCGTCGTTCTTCATTTTGCTTACGGATTATCTCATTTTCAATTCTGTCTTTTTCCATAACAATCATGTTATCAATTACATCAAAAGAATTATATGAAGATAAGTTTTCAGCATTATGTACCCGTTTTTCAACATAAATATTAAATGTCCATGTAGTAAGGCAAATTCCATTGTCATCTTCAAGGTGTAATTCGCATTGATTGACCCCAGGAGCAGCAAGAATTTGATTGCCATTTCCAATAGAAGTATCAACAACAATACTATTTATTCCCTCAATTTTACAACATGCATCTCCTTGAAATTGTGTTCCATCAGCTTTTTGTATGCGAATGTATGTTTTGCAACCTCTAATATCAAACGCTTCATCATTTTCCATAATGTTAAAAATAAATTTCCTGCCAGTGTCAAATTGTTTCGCGTTTAAGGTTAGAATCCCAAATTCATTATAAAAACTCAAATCATTTGTTTTAACTATTGTATTAATAAAAATCACCTCTCCTTTAATTGAGTAGAGAAGATTTATCTTCTCCTTACTTGTGCACTGGAGGCGGGCAGCTTTAGTTGCATATTTTCTTCCGCGTCTGTGTGCATAAAAAAAGAAACATCTTTTATGATGTCTCTTTCTTTGTTTCCTCTGTTTTCTGATTCTTTACAGCCTTTTGATATTCATCTAATTCAATTTGCGTCTGCTGTTTGGATACTATATTGGCAGATAAAAGAACACTGTCCAATATGATTACTTTGGTTTGTATATCTAATTTATGATTGTATAATAAGTTTAACAAATTTTGTTTGAAATCTTCGGATAGTAAACCGTGAGATAATTCAATAGTAGTGTTTGTAATTGTTTGATTGTTATTTTGTTCCAATGATTAAATCCTCCTATTTTTATGATTGATTTCGCACGAAAATAAGTGAAATAAGAACTATAATTAGTTATTATTGCACGCTTTTAGCCTTTGAAATTGCTGTTTTATTGACTTCATCTGTTTCTTCAATGAGATAAGTTCTTTATGCTGTTCTTGAATAAGTTTTAATGCGGCTGGGAAGAGAATATTAATTTCCCACATTTCAGGTGTTCCATCTTCATTTAAGTTACAAGCTTCAGGATATTTTTTATAAACATCTTCCGCAATAAAACCAAGAATATTATGGTTATATCGTTGATCGTTATATGGAAGATAATTATCTTTATATTTATATGAAACTATATTTAGATCATACAATTTTTTTGGACTTAGTTCCGATGGAATATCAGAAGTAATATCTTTTTTATATCGCTTAGAAGATGACGAATATCTTTGAATGGTTCCATCAGCACCAATTCTTAATTGTGAGCCTGATGAAACAGTAGTGTCGTAAACGCCAGAATGTTTTAGTTTTGAAGATGATATGGTAACTTTAGATTCAACATTTGAGTCGTCATTGGGATAAATGTTAAATTCAAATTCTGAAAATGCATTTATTCCTAATGGACACAGATCCAATGTTTTTAATGTAATTTGACCAAATAAAGAATTGACTACAAAATCATTATATGAACGTTTTTTATTTAAATAAATTGTACTTTTTATACGATTCATGCCATATGGAAGTACATCGACTTTATAAATACCAATTCGTTTATTTAAACTATCATACAGTCCAATGGAATCTATAAGAGCTAGAGCAGCGGGAAAGCGAATGGCATCATCAAAATGATAGCCAAAAAATATATCATCTGTATTTAAATGAATTTTTGTATAATTATTGATTTGATAAATCATTGCATCAGAAATGGTAATATTTTTTTCTCCATCTTCTAGTTGAGGAGATTGATTAATATCTTCTGAAAACTTTCCAGTTACTTTTACTTTAACTGGATTATTACTATAAGCGTATATTTCTATAGAATAAGCTTCGTCGTAAGGTTTTCCTTCCGTTCCGCCTAATAATCGAATTGGTGAGTTGAGTAAATCATTTTCATCCCATTGATGTTCATATATCCTTTCATAATATTTTGGGTCAGTTACAGCAAAACCTTCTGGCTGTACAAAAAAGAAATCTGAAATGGAAATACCATTAGATCCAATTAATTGTGAAAAAGAATTATTTTCACGAAAGAATCCATTCTCATTAAAAGTCCATCCCGCAATAGTACCACTTTTGTTTGCGGTTAAAGAATTAGCCATAATATCTCCTGTAAATGTTCCAGAAGTAGCAATCACTTCTCCGGCAAAACGTCCATTGGTTGCATATACTGTACCATATATCAGAGCATTATTGGCTTCTAATAATCCATTTTTTGATACCTTAAAGAAACTTTCATCATGTTTATCAGTATTCGTTCCCAACCCGACATTGGTTAAAATATAATTATCTGATTCTTTTGTGGTATATGTATGTTCTCCTACAGTTATTGTCTTTGTTGTAACACCATTAGCATCGGTGACAGATTTAATCGTTACATCGTCAGTCATTAATATATCCGATATATTAGATAAGTCATTAAAATCACCACTAGTCGCTACTTTTGAAAGACCTGTTATAGCAGAATTATCAATTTTTACATTTTGTCCTAATTTTAAAGAATTAGCAATAATGTCACCTGTAAATGTTCCATTGCCTTCAACAGACAAGTTTGTTCCATTCCATTTTAATTTTCCACCAGCAAAATCAAAATTTCCATTCAATAAATCTAGCATACTTCCAGATTTCCCAGCAACATAGTTACTTGACTTAATAGTATCAAAAAGACACTCACCACTAATCTTAATGCGTCCAGCCTCTAAGGAATCAAACACGCCACTGTGAGATAAAAGTGTATTGAAGTTGCCCTTATTTCCTTTTATGCTATCCAAAATAACATCAGTAACAGTAGTGCCGAATAATTCTGTGCTAAGAAGTGCATTTAACATGTTATTGCTCATTTGCACATTTGCGTCGTTATTTCCATAGGTACCGCCTCCGCCAGAAGATGAGGAACTACTGCCTGAAGAACTGGTTTCGCCCAATAAAGATGCTAAATCAGAGACGCCTTCCAAATTTCTTATCATAGTAGAAAATTCAATAGACAAATTTTCATCAGACTGTAATGGATTATATTCAATGGAAATTAATCTTAGTTTTCTGAAATCAAAATCGAAAAGTTCCTCATGAATTTCAAAACCAACTCTGATAAAATTACCAACATTAAAATCATCATGATAACTTTGAAATTCTTCAAGAGCATATAAATTATCCAATTCTGTTTGAAATGAATATTGTGGCTGTGATAATGTATATAGTTCTTCGATTGCAGCTTGATATAATTCTTCCTGAACATCAAGTGTACTTACAATGTCATCAAGATTTGTGGTAAGAATATTAGAGTTATTATAGTCTTTTTCTCTTATCATGCTGTTTATGATATTTAAATCTTTTTCAGTAAACAAAAGGTTATTATTGATTTTAAAATTTTCCAAGGATACAGAATTTGCAAGATTGATTCTTTGTGTTGAATAATTATTTTGTAAATTTTCTAAGGATTTCATTTCATTTTTTCGAGTGAGTATTGCATCATTACATTGCTGAATAATACCTTTGCATTTAGTTTTAGTCAAAGAATTGTTTCGTACATCAAAAGACATATAGTCCAAATATTGATTTAGTTTATCAATATAAGCAGATTTTGATGTAAATTCTTTTTTCTGTTTGTCAGACAAGCTATTCCATCCATTATCATCAGGGGTACGATAAGCAGTAGGAGCGGCTATCGTTCCAGACTTTATAAAGCATTCATTAAATAAAATATTTGAAACTTCTGACCATGCTTTCTTTTTTGATTCCAGTTCATCTAATCCATATAAAGACCATTCATATTTATAAGCATCAACTTCCTTTACAATACTTGGATCAGCATAATAAGCAGGATTTCCAAATTCCATTTCTATAAAATGACCATTAATGTCAGTCATAAGATTTCCATTGGAATCTGTCTGGCAGTACATTTTTAATGCTTCTTTAATTTGTGGAATAATCGATTCTTGATATGCGTAATAATCATGCCAATATGGAGTATTTTTAATATTTACAGCAGAAGATGGAGTGGGGGTATAATTCGGTGCATTTCCAATTTCAGTTACGCCACATTCATTTTTGTAAAGAGTGATCAAAGAGACAAGTGCTTTATTGAATGCGTTTAAGTGTAATTTTAGCTCCTCCAAAGAAAATGTTTTATAATCTGTAACTGCGCCATCATTTGGTACACGATTTTTCAAATCATTAATATCTAAAATGGTTTGATTATAAAGCTTTGTTAATTCAATATATTGTTCCCTGCGGGTATACTGTTTTCCATTGAAGGTTATTTTATCTGTTTCGCGATAATTTTTCCAAGTAACATATTTGTCATAAAGTTCTTTAGAAACATATTTATAATCACCATATTCATTCAATGTGTTCATAAAATAGTCAAGATTAATAATGCAATCTTTTCCAAAATTCACCTGTTCAATACCTAAATTATTAGCACCAGTTGGAACTAATTTGGTGATTAATTCATCATTTGAAGAACTATTAATTTCAAAGCGATTCATTAAATTACGCATACTAATAAATATACCAGTATCTTCACCAAAATCTTCTGCTTTTATAAGTCCTACCTTCTTATTTTTTCTATCAAACTGAAATACAACAGAAGCGGAAGACGAAACAGTATCCATTAAAAAAGAATATATATTTTCATTTGAAACTTCAAAACTCTTTTTTATATTACATATTTCAGTATCAATATTTTCATCAACAGCCCATCCAGTATTTTGTAATGCAAGATGCAATAAAGATAATTGAGGATTATTATAATTTACAAGAGAAATATATTCATAAGGAAGATTTGTATATGGATTGATATTATTAAAATTTCCAGTAGAATCCGTTGCTAAATACTCTTGACTGTCTTTTGTACCACAATTAATTTTAAAATTTTTAATATTTAAATAGCTTAATTCACGTTCAATAGAATGTGCTGTTACTGTTTTTGTTTCCTGCAAACCTTCGCCATGAATAGCTGGTTCTTCGTCAATTACAAAAAATGCTTGTTCTTTTCCATCAAGATACAACCGCATCATTGTATCAATAGAATCGTAATAGTCTGTTTGCTTTAACTCACATAAGTTGTCGTTTGTGTATCGTTCCACTTCAAAGGTTAGTTCCCATTGAACGATGGCATTTTTCTTTAGACTGCATGTTTCTATTTTTAGCCCAGAGATATTTCCAAGAATAGAACAGTCAGCCTTACATAAATATATTTTAGAATTTTCCATATATTATAAACACCCTGCCTTTCTTGGAAATTCATATTCTATAGCCATTTTACAACTTCCAGTAATTAATAACTCATTTATTCCCCTTAAAAATCGCAGCCAATATATGCTCATTATATAATTATTGATTACAGATACATGACTTTTATAAGTTTCATTCCAGCCTATTTTGTAAGCTGGTATCAATTTATTCTGTTTGTCTGTTATCATCATATTATAAGAATCTATTTTAATATGTTTGTTTCCATCTGACTCAGAAGACAAAAAATCTGTTTTGATAGTTACAGACTTTTTATCTGTTTTATTTTCTATAACGATAGTGGGAGATGAGGTTGATATTGTTACTTTGGGATAGATGATATTATTACGAGCATTAGAAGAGTTGTTAATAGAAATTTGACGAGAATTCGTTACCTCGATGTGTTTTATCATTTTCTCTGAAAAAGCAAAGGGCGAGTTGGTTTCAAATTTTAATTGTTTTCCTACTAATTTACCACCAACAATAATATCTTCAATCTGTGTACATACTGCATAATAATGTAAAGGATAAGAGTCTTTATCATTAAAAGCAAGAACCTGAGAAGTAGAAGATGAGGTAAGCCATTCGTTTATTTGAATCGATTGTAATCTTGTTATTTCTGAACAATCTTTCTTCACAATACTAAAATTGAGAACAATATTTTCACTCTGGACGCCATATGTATTTGTTTTTCGATTTAATTTGTTATCCGTTTTTTGTAAAGATAAATTAAGACCATTTTCTGAAATATCAATATCAGAATTTCCTATCCATGCAATCATTAGATTAAAGTCATCACTACTTTTACCATCAAAAATAAAACTTTTTGCAGTCAATAAAGACAAAAAATCACCTCATTTCTTTTTTATGTTTAATAAATATTATACCAATAACCACACCCATATTTTAGAGTGTGGTTATTATGTCTTACCTTATTGAAGGCAAAGTGGGTCTTCTGGATATATTTACACCATGTAATTGTAAATCCTTAGCCAGTTTGTTTGTAAAATTCTTGTATAGCTTATCAGTATTTTGAGTAAACTCTTTACTGAAACTCTTATCAACACTACCTTCTACATTAATCATATTATCATAATGTATATTTACTACTGGCTGCACATTATTGTTCTTGATATAATCAGGAACATTCTGACCTGCACCAGCCATTATCGAAAACTGCCTATTTACAAGTTCAAACATTTGTGGATCGGTTACCTTAAACAGCCGTTCAGGATTTGTCAGTTCATCTCCATATTTCTCAAATAATTCAGCAGCTTTTATCATATTCTGTTTGATTATCAAGTCAACATCATCAATATCGTCTTTAGCAGTATTTGGTGTTTCATTACTGTTTGTTGATGGCGTAGTATTGATTGAAGGAATCGTGTTGTTTGGTTTTATATTTTCTGTTCCTTTTGGTGTTAAATCTATGTTTGTACCATTAGTTATTGTACCTGTCCCACCATAAAGTTCTTTGACTTTATTTAGTGTATCGTTCACACTATTTCCTACTGTATGGTACAATTCTGTTGCATCACCCATCAATTTATTGTGTTCCTCAAAGATTTCAGCAAGAGATTTTGTGGAATTATCCAGTGCATCTTCTAGGGAAGCTGCAAACTCATCAAGTGCATCTATCTGTAAGGTATATGTGTGTTCATCTTTGGTTTCCTGTAAAGAATCTTCTTTCTCTGCAAGCTCAGCCTTTAACTGTGCAAGCTTTGCCTTTGTGGCTACGTCCATTGTTCCTGTGAGAGATTCTAAAGCTGCAATCTGCGCCTTAATACTATCGATTTCTTTCTGTCTATTCTTTAAGTTCTTATCATAATCATAGTATTCTTTCTTTTTCTGTAATGCCTTTTTGCGTGCTTCTATAATGCTTTTTAAGTTGTCAAGCTCCACCTGTGCACTTTTCCTCATAAGCTCTAAAATGCTATTCTCAAGTGTGGCTGATTCTCCTAATGTATTATAATAATTCTGTAATGCATTATTCAAGTCTTCCATATATGCCTTATCTGAAGCATAGGTATCCTTATTGTTTTGTATCTCATTATATAAGTCCAGATATGCATTTGCTTTTTTCTGTGCATCTTCTAATTGTGATACTAGAAGGGCTACTTTTGCCTGTCCATATTCAGATAGTTCTCCTTGGTCATATAACCATTCGTCTTGAATTAAACTTGTAATAGAAGACAGGATTCCTTTTGCAGTATCAAGCTCACTAATTGCATTGGTGATATTCTCAAACTTTGCATTTCTAAGTGCATCATTTACTTTCTGGATTTCATTTGCAGTTCCAATCACTTCCTGCTTTGCAGAAGAAAACTCTTTTGTCCATTCTTCCGCCCACTTGTCAGCAAATTCTCCCCAGTTGTCTGCATCAACCGCACGTTCATTTAATAGGTCAAGCACAGACTGTAATTTGTCTGCCATTACAACATCTCCGCTTGCTTTATAACTTTCCATTGCCTTGTCAAATAAATCCATTGAAGACTGGAAATCATTTGTATCAAGGGCATCAAGAAGCTGTTGATATTCATTCATTTCAGAGAGTGTAGTGTTGTATTTATTCTGTAAGGTATCAAGATATTCACCATAGATTTCTACCTTTGATTTGACTACATTTTCGTCTAAATCTGTAAGTAGTTTTGTAAGTTTTTCTCCACTAAACGTATCATATAATGACACTAATTCCTTATAATACCCAATCATGCTGTCAAGATATTCTAACTGTGCTTTTAGGGTAGTTGTATTATATTCTGCAATCTGTTTTGCAAGCTGATAGAGGTTTGCATAGTAGTCACTTACTTGTGATTCTGCCTCAGATACATTTTCTGTATGGGTCTGTTGTAACTGTGCAAGATCATCTTCCATCTGGCTTAATAAGTCTTGAATTTGTGTCTGTTTTGCAGTATTCCAAGCTTCTAACTGTGCTTTGTAAGTGTCATAATTTTTTGCTTCATTTGCAGAAAGTTTCTTTCCATTATCAAGTTTTTGCTGTAATTTATACAAGGATTCCCATGTCTTCATATACTCTGAAATATTGGTTCCCATTGCACCTTTTCGCAACGCTTCCAACTCTGCATTATACTTATCAAGCTGTGCCTGTTCTGATTTGGAGAGTCCTTTTGTATCCTTTTTCTGCTCTAGTTTTTGTGCCTTTGCATATAAATTCTGATACTGTTGTGTATTGGTTGCCTCTCCATTAATGCTTTCAATCTGGTTTTGATAACTTTCGTAAATTCCCTCTGCGGATTCCTCATAAGTCTTTTGAATTGTCTCAAGCTTATCACTTGGATCAAGTGCTTCAGCAAGGTCATCATTGAGTTTATCAAGGGTTTCTTCCTTCTCTTTTGCATAGTTTTCAAGCTGTTCTGTATAAGAGTTATATTTCTTCCAATCATTGACAGAGAGGTTTCCACCCTTATCTAGTTTATTTTGCAGTTTCTTCCACGCAAGATAAATCTTGTTGTATTCTGCAATATTAGCGGCAGTAGCATTCTGGTCAAGAGACTCTTTTTGCTCATAATATCCTTCTAATTGTGATTGTAATTTATCATAGGTCTTTTTCTGACTCTTTGAAAGATTGTCATATCCTTTTTCATCAAGTTTTGCAAGTTTATCCTCAACTTTTTCAATATCCTTTAAAAGATTTTGATAGGTGGCTGAATTTTCTACACCAGAATGAATTTCAGAAATGTTTTCTTTTATTTTGTCGGATTCTGATTTTTTAGGAGCTGTGCCGTTTGCCTCTGCAAGCTGTCCATAGAGTTTGTCTAAAGAATTTTGTCCTTTATTCTTTAAATCTGCTAACTATTTTTCATAAGAGTCAAATTTTTTCTGTTCTGATTTATTAAGGTCTTTTCCACTCTCAATCTTATTTTTCAGCTTTTGATAGGCTGTATAAATTTTACTGTAGTTTCCAACTGTATTTGAGGTAGCATTCTGGTCAAGTTCTGTTTGAAGATCATAATAGTTTTGCAGTTTTTGTGTGAGTTTTTCAAACTGTTTTGCCTTCTTAACGTCCCAGCCTTTGTCAATATATTTATCAATCTGTGCTTCCGTCTTTGCAATATCTTTTAAGAGTTTAGTGTAAGTTCCTGACTGGTCAACATTAAGATTGTCAATCTGTTTTTGTATAGAATCCGCTAATTCCTGTCTGTCACGATTAACTGCATCAGCAACTTTCTTTGAGTCACCAAGAGAACCTTCTGTAACAGTCACCCCTGGAGCAATTTCTTTTTGCGTTGTGGAATTAATTTGGTCAGAAAGACTTGCAAACTGTTCCACAAGTTCTGTGAGAGAACTGCGTTTTCCCATCTCGTCATTAAGAGAAATCAATGATTCTATCTTTGAAGTGATGGAAGAGAGGTAGCTGTCCATATCAGAATAATAACTTAACACATTTTCAAGTTTCTGTTTAATAAGGTCACGCTGTTGTTCATAAAGTTCACTGACAGAATCCCTACATTCTTGAATGGCGTCGTTATATTCGTTCATTTTATCTTTGCAGTTATTAAGCTTGTCATACCATTTTTCATACTCACTAATGGTATTTTTGAGAGATTCATCTGTAATGCTTTCTATCTCAAGGGTTCCATTTTGAATCTTATTTTTGTATTCGCCGGACAGGTCAATACTGTTTAGCTTTTGCGAATATAGATTAGAAACACTCTGAACTCTTTTAACTGCACTAAGAAGTTTAGAAATCTCTTTTTCATTTGCCTGAATCTCTTTGTCAGAGCTTTTGACTGCACGATTAATCATAGCATTCTTTTTCTGCCAGGAGAAAAACTTTTCTGCTTTGTCAATTAACTTATCTGTTTTATCAGAGATTTTCTCAACAGTACGTTCCGTTTTCTCAAGTCCACGGTCAACACTGTCAAGAATCTTTTCACCCCAGTCTATCTCATCTGCTTTGTCTTCCTTGTCATCATATCCACCACCGGACTTCATTTTAATATCAATATTTCCAGCAAGTAATTTTGAGTTTTCATATCCTTTTACAATGGTATTTGCAGCTTTTGCCTGTAAACTATCTGCACCATACATAAGTTGTGCATTTGCCTGTGCTGCATATAACATTTGTTCCGCTGCACTTAAAGCATTTGAAGCAAGGTTTTCATAAGATGCTGCAAGATATTGAACAGCCTGTTCTTCTGTCTGAATATTTTTGATTAAATCCGCTGCCTGTAACGCCATATCAACTTGTATCTGTTGAATTTTTGCATCAGTAAGTCTCTGAAAAGCATCTTCGTCAAGAGAGAGTGCACCACTTTCATCAGCCAATAAGGCAAGATATTCAAAACCCATATCACATAAGGATTGATATTGGTCAACACTAATCTTTCCATATTTATTGTAAGTGTCACGAATTTCTTTTAAATCATCATAGGCAGATTTAATATCACCAAGTTCACTACTCAATTGGCTTTTATGCTTTTCAATTTCTTCTGTAAGTTTTTCAATGGCTTCAAGCTGCTTTTCAGTGAAATTATCATAGAGATTTTCAGAGAATGTTTTCTTTAGATTTTGATATTCTGTCTGCATCATTTCAAGACCATTAATATAATTAGCAGTCTGAATCGCAGCGTCATTTCCCTCAAATACTGCAAGCTCTATATCAGCATCTATCTGTTCTCCATTAAGAAGTCTATTTGCATATTCAGCAAGTGTATTAGGAGAGAGAATGGTGCCATCAGGAAGAATTGGTGTAACAACTACTTGTTTTGTTTCATTTCCAAAAGACTGTGCGTAAATAGAAGATGATGGAAGTGTAGTAATATAACCAGCGGCTTGTATTGTAGAAGCATCAACAGAATCCCTTGTTAGTTTCATACTGTTCATGCGTCCATATTCTGTCTGCATTTTATTAGCAAGGTCTTTTAATTTCGTTGCTTCATTATTATAATACTTATCTTGTAACGCCATCATAGAACGATAGTATTCTGTCATTGTGATAAGATTTTTTTCTTGAGAACGTTGCAGACTATCTGATTGCTGTTCATAATCTTTTGCATTTAAGTCTTTTACTTTCTCTTGAAGCTCTGTTATTTTATCCGATACAGAGACCGCTTTCTCATACCATTTTTGGTAATCTGTAATTGCTGTTTGCAACTTTTCATCTGAGATATCATCAATCTGGATTGCGCCATCACGAACAAGTGCTTTATAATCATCACTAAGTCCAATAGATTCCGCTTTTCGCATATATTCATCATATGCTTGTTGCTGTAATCCAATTTCTTCATTTACTTTTTCGATTTCCTGTGCAAGTGCTTGACTTTTCTCAAAGAATGTTGAATAGGCAGAATTTACAATGTCCTCAAATTTTTTGACTTCTTTTTCAGCGTTTTCAATTGCCTGCTCTATCCAATCAAATTCTTTGTTGGTATCTTTTTGGGATTTTGAGTTGGATTTTTTAGACTTTGCTGCTGGAGCTTTATATTCTACCTGTGCACCTTTTATTTCCTGTGCAAGTGTTTTTGTATATTCATTAATAGATTTCACAATCCATTGACGTGTTTTTGGATCTGTTTCGTTTTCTAAGTCGTTTTTAAATTGTGCTAATTTCGCAAGCGCTTCAGAACCAATTCCAGCCGCTTCTGCAAGTGAAAAGATACGATTAATATCCTCTTGTGTCTCAACATGAGTATTGCTTACCAATTCTTTACTAAGTTCTAAGTATGCAATAGCCTGTGAACAATTTTCAGCAGATACCATTTCATTTACAAATGCGTTTATTTCTTCACTTGTCGCATTTGCCAAGTCTAAACCTGCGTTCTTTAAATTATCTGTGTTTTGTGCAAATGATTGAAAAACAACAATCTCGCTATTGGTTATTCCCAGACTTTCAAGTAAAGTCTGTACTAATTTATAATTCTCATCTGTGCAATTAGAAAGAGCAGGATTTAGGGAATTAACAATATCCGTTGCAAAGGAATTAAATGCATCATGTACATCATTAGCAGTAGAAGTTGTATCAGTAAATGTCTTTGCTAGATTTTCAAAAGAAGAGTAGTCAATACTAATTCCCAATTCTTTATTTTCATTAAGTTCATCTATCGCAGATTTAATGGAGTCAAGCATAGACAGGTTTACATTTTTAAGTGTAAATAAAGACTTTCCTTTATCATCTGTTGTGAAGATATCTTCATATGCTGATTTGAGTGAATCGAAAGTAGGTTTAAGCTGGGTGTTGAGCTGGTCTACTGTGTCGGTGATGGATAATGATGTGTTTGCTTTATCCAAAACACCACTAATTGTATTTTCTGTTCCTTCTGCCAATGCTGCAATCTCATAAAAAAATTCTTTGAATCTGTCAGAATTTTCGCCTGCTATAATTTCACTTTCTTTAACAGCCTGATTCAGTTTTGGAAATTGTTCCAACATTTTTGCTGATGATAATTCGCCAGATTTATACATGGAAATAAGTTCTTCTTTTGTTTTCTCAATTCCTTCTGTACTAAAGATATTGGATATTTCCATGTTATTCCAGTCATTCTTGTTGGTATATTCATATATTAGCTTAATTGCATCATAGATGGATTTATATGTTTCAATGACATCTTTATCAGAGGAGGTTAGTGGTTCAACTCCTAATTCACGCTTTTCAACAGCCCTGTTGTATTCATCTTCTAATGCAAGTCGCTTTTGCTGTAAATCAGAAATATTTTCATTGAGTATTTCTGAATATTCGTTTACTGCATCAATTGTATTTTGGATATCATCATCAAGGTATTTTGTATCAATACCACTTTTTAGAGATTCCTCATAGTTTTGTTGTGCTTCAGTTAAGATTTCAGTAGCACGAATATAAGCTACAATGTTACCTGTTATATCATCTGTGCTATCAACAATTGGGAAGATTCCAGAAATTTTTGCATTTTCTGATTTTTCCTTTAATTCTTCTCTTGATATATCGTATTTGCCATACTGTTTGTTGTAAGCGTCAACAGCTTTTGACGCTGCATCTTTTGACGCCTTCTCAGCACGTTTTTGTTCAATATCTTGTTGAAGTAATAATTCTCGTGTAATTCCCTGTAATTCTTCAAGCTGTCCTTTTTCAGCATAGGTGAGTTTGTCTTTGGATAATAGTTCATTTATTTTCTTGTTTTGCTCTGCTAATTCTGAATTAATGTTTTCAAGGCTGGATTTTGCAGATTCATATTCGCCAACTGCATCTTGCATCGCTTCATTTGCTTTTTCTACTCGGTGAATCCAGTTATCAAAACCTCTAACAACTAACTCGATACCTTTAATAATAGCTGTAAAAGCTATTATATTTCCTGCTATGGAAAGAGCTTTAAATGTCATTGAAGCAACTTTTGCACCTACAGTCATTGTGTTTGTTGCTCTTGTTAAAGCTTCTTCAGATAATATTAATCCATTATTGGTTCTTATTAAATTATTCTCGTCATCAAATAATGTTTGTGCAGATCTGCTACTCGACAACATGGTTCTATACCATGCTGATTGTGAAGATACACCTTCTACGCCAACCAAACGGTTATATTCTTTAATAAGAGAAATATCGTTTGAAGTAATTGCTGGTGAAATGCTATTAAATAACCCTTTGATTCCATTTGCGGATATAGCATTTTTTAAGTCAGCAAAACTTTTATTAAAAATACCTATTTTATTTATTGCACCGTTCAAATCATTTGTTATTGTGTTGAATATCATACTATGTTATACTAATGGGAAATTAGTATAGAGCCAATGTGGAGTTGGCAAGATTTTGTCAATGTGGAGTTGACAAACGCTAATGTGGAGTTAGCGATAATATAAGATTGGGGTGCAATAAATGAAAATTTGTATTAATTGTGGTAGACAACTTTTTGATAGAGATAATTCATGTGACAAATGTAATAGTAAAAATATTATATCCGAAGAAGAATATAACAAAATAGTGGAAGAGTTAAAACACACAAATATTTTCACAAAGAAAAAGCTTTTGCAAAATCAAAATTATAAATGTATATACGATAGATTACAGCAACCAGAAATTTCTTATCCGAAACCCATAATATTAGAAAATAACAATTATGAAAATGATGAAGAATACTGGAAAAGAATAAACCAGCATACAATTAATAATAACACTTCAACAAGTCAAACTGTTGAGTGCCCATATTGCCATTCTAATGATACAAAGAAAATAAGTACAACAAGCAGAGTAATTTCTACATCCTTATTCGGACTTGGCAGCAAAAAACTTGGTAAACAGTGGCACTGCAATAGTTGTAGTAGTGATTTTTAAGTCATTGATATCACATCCTTTCTTTATAAAATATAAGTTTATAATTATTGCATGTAATATTTTTACACACAAAAAAGAGTCTTATTAATAAGGCTCTTTTTTATATATAAAAATTAATAGTAAAAGCGAGTGAATAGACTATGCTAGACACTCGCAACTCCTGATAATATTGATTGAAATGATTACTATGCTAGATAGATCATAACAATTTGTCCTAAGACCGTAGACTATGCTATTTCTTAGAACACTATCATTATACTAATATATGCAACAAATGTCAAGAATATTTATAACTATGAATGAGCAAATCCGAAAATTGCACAAAAATAAATAATTTGAACCAATCAATAAATGGAAAGATTCAGATTAATGTAAATTATTTGTGCATACTGCATTTGCTGATTGTGTATTTTAGGGCTAACTATAAATAAAATTTAGTAAATATTTTATTTATAGTTTATAATATATTTTTAAATCCTAATATTTCTTGTTCATTTGTATTATAGCGATACAGTTTCTTTCGGTACATATCTCCGATATTATAAAAATCTTTTGTTCCATTTATTTTTCGCAAGAGTGCAGATGGAAGAACATCAGCTATTTGCAATCCAATACAGTTATCACCTTTAACCACAAATCCAACAGAAGATAAATGCTTATCAAAATCCTGCTGGGAAAAGTAAACAGAACCATTTTGGATGAAACTGTAATAAATATGTTGTAATTCTGCATTTTCATTTAAGGATCTTGATTCAATACATATTGACCCAATTCCATCTACGTTTTTCAAATAGTGTAAATAACTTTTTAACAATTCTACAAATGCAATATTATAACATTTTACAGTTTTACTTCTATATAGACTGTTCATTTTGCTTTGATCAAAATAAACACCTATAGCAGTAAAATCTAATTTTCTTATTGTAGAAACAAAATCAGTCCAAAAATTTTGTCGTATTGTACTGTCACTAAAGATATTGTAAATACCCTTTTTGTTATTCATTTCGCTATAATGAAAAATAACATCTGATGAATTGAAATGCCGTTTCTTTAAAAAGTTAATTTCTTGTGTAATTATATCTTCATAATAATTGCGTTTTACACATATTCCACTCATACAAAAATAAGGATTTTTTGATGTCTTCAGCGTTTCGTCAATAAATAAAATGTACTCTTCCATAGATTATACTCCGATTATTTTATTTTGGTATAAAATGCCAATAATAATATTATATCTCATTATTTGACATAATTCTATAAGAACGTACATTTGCCATAATCTATAATTAAACTATTTACTAATCTCGATCAGCCTTTCTTCTTACGTCCTCTATGGTTTTCCTTAGAGTAAGCAATAAACTTCTCAAGAGCAGTATCGCTATAAATAACGATATTATTTTCTTTCTTATCGTACTCGCCTTCTTCAAAGTGCATTACGCCGCTATTAGTTAATCTGTGAATGTGTTGAACTGATATACCTGTTCTTTCTGAAACACCTTTTGTTGTATAGCATTTCCTTGTATCTGTCATAAACTTATTCCTCCGTTAATCTATGTGAATTTGTTTATGGTTACATTTATATATTATCTATTTATTATGAACACATTTATAAAAATGTGAGAGTTTTCGATTTTATATTATTCAAAATTATTTGTTAAAAGTGAAACATAACCCAATGAAATGGGGTTTTCATTCAATGTTGAATCTTGAATATATTCCTTTTCAGCTTCCGCAGCATCCCTAGCCCCTTGTGCGATTTTCTGCCAAGCATCAATTTCTTCCTGAGTGTTAATGGAATGTTCTTTGAAGAAAGCAGTAGGGTCATAACCGTCAAAATTCTCTTTTGCAAAATCTACTGCACGTTAGTACTGTGCTTCGAGGTCGTTGATTGTTTGTTCACTGTCATCAAAGTTAATCGGAACAGTGATTCCGTTTTCATTACAGTATAATTGAACTGTTTTCAGTGAAGATTTAATCCTATCAGCATAGTCTTTTACAGTCTCATCATCTGCAATAGGAGTATAGAAATCAACCATTGCTTGTTTTGTAGCATCATTATTGAATAGTGACACGAAATCACTTTCAAATGTCTGTAGTGCTTTTTGACTAAACAATTCATTGTTTTTAATAAATTCAGCATCAATAGAGCCGTATAAGGAGTTGATCGCTGATAATACATTTTCATCATCAATATTCCAGTAGTCACTGTCTGCATAAAGCATATTTTGAAAAGCAGAACGGATATTAATAACTCTGTCAGATAACTCTTTCTCGAAAATGTAAACTTTTTTCTTGTCAAATATTGTATCCTATAGCAAAATTTGCACCTATTAAGTCAGAAAAACCAATATTTTCAAGGATAATAGTAAAGTTAGCTTCGATTAATAAGAATTGTGAAAAGTTGTAAGGTGCTGATATAGTATTATAGTAGAATTTGCCTATTAGAATTATAAGGGGAAATACCTTATGTACAAATAATAATTTTGTAATTATAAAAACAAGTATTATATAGTACCATAATGTTCTAATCTGCACAAAAGATCATTGATAGCAGTTGTAGGTAATTCACATATGGAATTATAAAATTTTCCTTTATATGAAATATGACCTTCTGTATCTAACGAATAGGGTAGTCCTGACAAAATTTTTAGTATAATATGAATATCATGAGTTGATGAATATCCTTTAGAGTTTAATAACAGAATGATTTTGTCACAGATGTTCTTATATTTTTTAAAATCTGTAGATGTAATTTTTAACACCGCCTTTCAAGGAGAAGAAAGATTGAAAATGAGAAGTAGAGGATATCCATTACTTTAACTGCATCACAAATAAGCCATCTTTCGGTGGCAGCTT
>ERZ808049.477-NODE-477-length-19994-cov-9.507908_pt1 | contig 19994 bp, 19 predicted proteins | sample MGYA00380198_ERZ808049 | MGnify/ENA primary metagenome ERZ808049 (study PRJEB31490, sample SAMN06133414) | mouse gut metagenome | isolation source: Z2_2 | host: mice | place: China: Chengdu | collected 2015-05 ...
AAACTTATTGATACATACAGAAGTATCAACGATGAAGGAATGGTAGAAAAGTATAATCTTACAACCAGAAGCTATGTTCAGCTGCCGTATATAAATATTATCAGGAAACAGAAAGGACTAAAAAGGATGACAGGAATAGAAGTGGCACTGTATATATTCAAAAACGGAATAGATAATGATATAATTGGTTTAACAGACCAGGGAGTGATAAATATCATGAAAAAGAAGTTGGAAAAGTTTAATGAAGAAGCCAAGTTAAGAGATATGTATTATAAGAGAGATTTAAACAGGGCAGCAAACGAATCAGAAAAGCAGGAAATATATGAAAGAGGATTGGCTGAAGGAGAAATAAAGGGCTCTGCTAAGGGTACATTGAGAGAAAATATTGATTTAATTGAAGCAAGATATGGGATAAGGGATGAAGAATGGGCATCATCGCTGAATATTAAGCAGTTAAAAGAGATTAAAAAGATAATTTTTGAAGAAGTTGTATATGAAAAATTTAAACAGCGAATAGAAGAGATACATGAATAATAGATATTATTAGAATTAATCAAAACATTGATAAGAAGATAAAATAAATGGGAAAGCGATGGAAGAATTTAACAAAAATTACAACCAGGCTTTCCTTTTTCACTTTCTAAATTTATATAATTATATTTGTTTTTTAATATTTATCTTGATGTAATCGTTAAAAAATGGTATTTTTTTATTAAACATTTATAAAAAGGGGAAGTGTATGAAGAAAATCGTTAAATTTGGGGGTTCATCATTAGCTGATGCAACCCAATTTAGAAAAGTTGCTAAAATAATTAAAAGTGATGAATCACGACGCTTTGTTGTGCCTTCTGCACCAGGTAAGCGATTTAAAGAAGATATAAAGGTAACAGATTTATTGTATCAAGCATATAATGCTAAAGATAATCTATCTTTTGAGGATACATTTAATAAAATAAAAAATCGTTTTCAAGATATTATTGATGAATTAAAATTAGACTTATCTTTAGAAAAAGAATTTTCAACTATAAAAAAAGCTTTTCAAAATAAAATTGGTATTGATTATGCTGCTAGTCGTGGTGAATATTTAAATGGTATCGTTTTAGCAAATTATTTAGGATTTGAATTTATTGATGCAAGTGAAGTCATTTTTATTGATAAAAATGGAAATTATGATGAAAAGATGACTGATCCAATCTTATCTGAACGTTTAAACAAGGTTAAAAATGCTGTTATTCCAGGATTTTATGGTTCATTAAATGATGGGAGCAATACAATCAAAACCTTTTCTCGAGGTGGAAGTGATGTTACAGGCTCAATCATTGCCCGAAATGGACATGTTGATCTATATGAAAACTGGACTGATGTATCAGGCTTTTTAGTTGCTGATCCTAGAATTGTTAGAAATCCTGCTACAATTGGTACAATTACATATAAAGAGTTGCGTGAACTATCATATATGGGGGCAAGTGTACTTCATGAAAATTCTATTTTTCCAATTCGTAATGAAGGTATACCAATTCAAATCAAAAATACAAATCGTCCTGAAGATGAAGGGACACTAATTGTCGAAACTACATGTCATAAACCAGATCATGTAATTACTGGTATTGCTGGTAGAAAAGGTTTTGCTACAATTATGATTGAAAAAGATATGATGAATAGTGAAATTGGTTTTGGTCGTAAAGTTTTAGAAGTACTAGAAGAAAGTAATCTATCATTTGAACATACTCCTTCTGGTATTGATACGATGACTATTGTAGTTGAAACTGAGTCTTTTATTGATAAAGAACAGGAAATACTAGCTGGGATTCATCGTGCTGTACAACCTGATTCTATTGAATTAGAATCTGATTTAGCTTTAATTGCTATTGTTGGTAGAGGAATGAAAGATGGCCGTGGTACTGCTGCTAAAATTTTTACTGCTCTAGCAAAAGAAAATATTAATATTAAAATGATTGATCAGGGTTCATCTGAATTAAATATTATTGTGGGTGTTAAAAATATTCATTTTAATAATGCTATTCGAGCAATTTATAAAATGTTTATAACTGAAGAATAAACTATATTAAAAAAGTTTCTTACTGCTGCATTTAGTAAGAAACTTTTCATATTCAAAATCTTTTATAAAATAAACTAGTCACTATTTTTAATATTTAAATATCTTTCCACATTAAAGCAAAACGTACCGCTTTAGACCATCCTTCTAATAACTTTGCTCGTTGTTCTATTTTCATAACTGGTTTAAACTCCTGATTTAATAACCAGTTATTTTTTATTTCTTCTTTACTTTTCCAAAAATTAACAGCTAATCCTGCTAAATAAGCAGCACCCAAAGCAGTAGTTTCAATTATTTCTGGGCGATAGACAAAACAATTTGAAATATCACTTTGAAACTGCATTAAAAAATTATTTGCACTTGCCCCACCATCAACCTTTAAACAGCTCAAATTTATATTTGTATCTTCTAACATTGCTTGTATCACATCATTAGTTTGATAAGCAATTGATTCTAATGCTGCTCTTACAAAATGTTCTTTACTTGTTCCTCTTGTAAGTCCTACAACAGTTCCTTTTGCATATGGATCCCAATAAGGAGCACCCAATCCAGTAAAAGCAGGAACCAAATAAATTCCATTAGTATCTTTAACCTTTAATGCATATTCAATTGATTCAGGTGCATTTTTTATCATCCTTAAACCATCACGCAGCCATTGCATTACTGCTCCACCAGCAAAAACACTACCTTCTAAAGCATAATTTATTTCTTTTTCATTACTTGCAGCAATTGTAGTTATTAACCCTTTTTTGGAATGATACATTTTTTTACCAGTATTCATTAATAAAAAGCACCCTGTGCCATATGTGTTTTTTGCTTCACCCGCTTCAAAACAGCACTGTCCAAATAATGCTGCCTGTTGATCACCAGCTGCTCCACATACTGGAACACTTCCACCTAAAATTCCTTCTTTACTATAACCATAAATACAACTAGAAGCCTTAACTTCGGGTAACATACTATAAGGAATCTTAAAATATTCTAATAATTCTTTATCCCAGCATAAATTTTTAATATCATATAACATTGTTCTCGAAGCATTTGTATAATCAGTAACATGTACTTTACCACCCGTTAGATTATAAATTAGCCATGTATCAATTGTCCCAAATAATAATTTATCTTCATCTGCTAACTTTCTTGCTCCATCTACATTTTCTAATATCCAGGCAATTTTTGATGCTGCAAAATAAGCATCTGGTATTAATCCTGTTGTTTCAATAACCTTTTTTTCTAATCCATCTCCTTTTAATTTATCAATCATTTTTGCTGTTCTACGGCATTGCCAAACAATTGCATTATAAATTGGCTTCCCTGTTTCTTTATTCCAAACTACTGTTGTCTCTCTTTGATTGGTTATTCCTATACCTGCTAAATCAATTGCTTTTATGTTACTTAAAGCCTGTGCTTCAATCATTACTGATAATTGTGATGACCATATCTCCAATGGATTATGTTCAACCCATCCTGGTTTTGGGAAAATTTGTTGAAACTCTTTTTGAGCCTTAGCTATTATCTTTCCTTGATGATCAAAAATAATACATCGTGAACTAGTTGTCCCCTGGTCCAAAGCCATAACATATTTAGACATAAACTTTACCTCCTTTTTATCAATCCTATACTCATCAGCTAAACCTATTACTATTCTTTATTCTATCAAATAATACTCCTAGTAACAATCAAAGAAAATATCCTTTACCTAGATTTATAAACCAATTTAGTTCTAAACAAATATTATCTTTTCATATTTAAAATATAATTATGTCTAAATATTTGATATAAGAATGAGAGAAATCATAGTTTTTCAATTTTATAATTAAAGTGTTATTGATACTCTAAACAGAAAAGATAAAATACCTTATTGACTTTATTATATTGTCTCTATCATAGTATATGTGATTACAAAAATCATTTTATATTACATATACAAACAGCTTAATCAAGATGACCAAAAGCATAAAAAAACCAGAAGCTGTGTGAGCCTGGTTTTCATTATAAGTTATTAATCTTACTTATTATTAAATATAATCAATCCTGTAATTGCTACTAAAATTATTAAACATCCCAATAATTTAATAATCGTTAACTGTTCTTGAAGGATAATGATTCCAAATATAACACTAGTTACTGGTTCAAACATACTCATAATTGAAGCTGTCGCTGCTCCTAAATAACGAACCCCTTGTTGTAAACAAATAATTCCAATAATTGATGTAAGAACTGCAATTAATAATGAATATTCATAAGCTTGAACTGGTAAAATAAGATTTAACTGCCCACTAAATAAACCAATAATAAATAATGATATCGAAATTACAATTGCAAAATAAAAATTTAAAACATAAGAATTAATTGTTTGTAAACCAAGTTTTTCAATTCCAATTATATAATAAGCAAAAGTTATTCCTGAAAACAATGCTAAAAACAAACCTAAAAACGATGCTCCACCTAACTCAATAAAAAACAATATCCCAATACTAGCAACTACTAAACAAACTTTAACTGCTTTTGATAAGTTCTCTTGATAATAAAAATAACAAATCAAGGAAACAAACATCGGATAAAGAAAATGAAGTACTGTTGCACTTCCTACTTGAATATAACTATACGAAGTATATAAAGCAGCAACTGTTAAAGCATTACCAATTATTCCAACTAAACAAATATTCTTTAACTGATGAATAGTAATTTGATAAGGAATCTTTTTAAAATTAATAATTAAAAATAAAATTGGAATTACAAATAAATGACGAAAAAAGGCCATTGTTATTCCATTACTACCCATTGAATAAGTTACTTTAGCTAATACAGGTGTAAAACCAAAAATAACAGCAGATAAAATTGTTAGAAAATAACCTCTTGCTTTCATTTTACCTCCAGAAAATCAATAAATGTATATATATTATCCCAAATCTTTATCATTAGTTTCAAGAAATATTTTATAAAATTAAAAACAACACAATTTCTTGTGTCATCCATAATTATTTCATAGGATATCCAATTACTATTCTATTAATTATTTTCCTTTATTATTCTGTTTAACATATCTTTTATTAAACGTAATTTTTCTACTGCCCCCTCTATATCTTTATCCTGTTTTAACTTTTCTACAGTATCGCACAATTTGTTTGATGCTTCCCTTAACTCCCTCATTGCTCTTCTCCTTCCCATAATTATTATACAACTAAATTATATAATATTTTGCCAAACCCTTGCAGACTTATATGGACTAAAAAGTCTAGATTACTTAATAATAATCCAGACTTATACTTTTAATATTTCTTTCCACTTATCAAGTAATCCCAAGTATTAGAATCAATGATACCATTTTGGCTTAAACCACGATTTTTTTGAAATACCATAACAGCTTTCTTAGTATTTTCTCCAAAAAATCCATCAACAGATATATTAAATCCTACACTATTAAGACGTTCTTGAACTAATTTAGTTATATTACCTTTAGCACCTTCTTTTACAGTAGGATAATTGCTAAATCCCTGCTTTTTACATTCGGCTTTCAATCTACTAATCCAATTATCACTTAGTTGTGGAACCCGATTTGCTACTTGCCCTGTTAATCCTTTAACAATAGCAGCTGCCATTGAATCATAATTATAAAGACCTGCATCTATTGCACTATCACAAAAGCAGCATTCAATTAAAATTGCTGGTGCCTTTGTATGTTTAAGCACATATAAATCTGTTCGATCTTTTACTCCACGATTTTTAAATCCTAATTGAGCTATCGCATTACAAATATTTTGAGCTGCTATTTTAGTTTTATTTGAATATTGCAAAACTTCAACTCCATGTCCCTGACCATTTGAAGCATTAAAATGAATACTTATATTTAAATCTGCTGCATGATCATTACATTTAGATACGATATTTTTAAGATTTTCATTTTGAGTCTTACCACTATCATCAGTACAATCATATACTTTATAATCTAAAGATTGTAATTTAGATATTACTGCATTTTTTACATTTCTACTTTCAGTTGTTTCACTAAAATATCCGCTTGAACCACTAACCTTAAAGTTATGTCCAGCATGAACATTATAAATTGCCATATTCATACACCCCCTTTTTAATATATTAAGAACTTTTTATTATAAAAGCTCTTAATATAATATTCTTTTAAATCAATTATAAAAGGGCTATTAATCCATATGATCTATTAAAAAGAGGTTTTAAGACTATTATTTATACAGTCCTAAACCTCTTTTTATAATATCCAAAATTACATAAACATACATAAAATAATTGGTAAAAACATAGCAGGAATATAATTCATTAATTTTAGTTTTGTTACTCCTAATAAATTTAATCCTGTTGCAATAATCACTAAAGAACCTACACAAGTCATCTCATTAATTACACTATTACTTAACAAAGGAGCAGCAGCAATTGCTAAAAGAGTTAAACCTCCTTGATATATCAAAACAAAACCAGCTGATAACATTACTCCAATTCCAAGAGTTGAAGCAAATATAATCGAAGAACAAAAATCTAATGTAGATTTAGTAAATAACATTGTATTATCACCCAAAAGACCTGCATTCATTGCCCCAACAACTGTCATCGAACCAATACAAAAAAGTAAACTTGAAGTTATAAAAGCCTGTGAAATACTATTTCCACTATTTCCTTTAGAAAACTTCTTTTCAATCTTTCTAACACCACTATTTACATGTTTATCAATATCAACAGCTTCTCCAATCAAAGTTCCTAAAACCATTGAAATAATCATTATTAATGTATTTTCGCCTTTAAAAGCTCCACTAATACCTATATAAATTGAACATAATCCTAAACCCTTCATCAAAGAGTCACCAATTCGTTCTGGGATTCCCTTTTTAATCAATAAACCAATAGCAGCCCCTACAACAACAGCTAATGTATTTACTATAGTTCCTAACATTTATTCTCTCCTAAAATATTCTTTATCTCATCCTTAACTTCTAATAAAGATGGTAATGTTTTATATGTAAGTGCTAAAACTTCAGATTTATTTACTACTAAATCTGGTACACAAATTACTGGTATCTTAGCTTTATAACTAGCCAAAATTCCATTAGTTGAATCTTCTAATACTATCGCTTTATTACTATCTATATTAAAATGAGCCAAAACTTTTAAAAACAATTCTGGATCAGGTTTACCATGTTCAACCGAATCACCATCTATAACAAAATCAAATATATCTTTCATTTTCGCTAATTCCAAATATTCATCAATCAATCTAATTGGTGATGATGAAGCAATCGCTATTTTAATTCCCACTTCTTTTAAATATGTTATCAGCTCTTTTAATCCTGGCTTAATCGGTAAACCATGTTTATAAAAGTATCCCATTCGCATCTTTCTAGCCAAAGCTCTAACTTCAAATACTGGATAATCATCCCCAAATTTTTCTTTAACTTTCAACACATGATCATGGATATTCATCCCAATCAATCCCATTTGAAATTCTTCATCTACTATATACCCAAACTCTCTTGCAGCATCTTTAAAACATTTCGCCCCAATAGGTTCTGTATCAAACATCAAACCATCCATATCAAATATTACTAATTCTAATTCCATAATCTTCATCCTTTCACAATAAAAGAGCGTAACACGCTCTTTTATCTTACTACATTAATTTAAATAAAACAATTATCCCTTTTCTATTTTATTATCTAATAATTATTTATCTTATTAATAAGATTCCTCATTAGATAAGGTACAACATATCCAGTTATTTTAAAAATATTTGATCATACAATGCGTTTAAGTAACAATTCCTCATTAGATAAGGTACAACTGGAATTATTAGAGAAATATTCTTTGCAACCAGAAGATAGTAACAATTCCTCATTAGATAAGGTACAACAATTATGCTTCTTATAACAGGCGGAATATTATTAATAATAGTAACAATTCCTCATTAGATAAGGTACAACAACTGTATTTACTAGCTGTTTCTTATATTCTACTACAAATTTACCTGTTTTTAAACATTTTATGTATATTTTTGCGGTCAATCTCAAAATTAACGATTTGCTTATAACTGTTCTGTATCATAGTGTTCAAGCATTTTCTTATATTTTAGTAAATATGTTAAAAAGATTGACTGCATTTTATGCTGTTTTATCTTATCTTTTAACAAATTTCTCATTATAAAATTGCTTGAACCTATTGATACATATAGAGTTTAGATTGACCGCAAAATTATTATTCTATAACTTCAAACATGCCAAATCCTTGTGACGTTTTTTCTCCTAAACCAATATAATACAAAAATTCTAAATATTCTTTTTTCCCTTGTAACAAATATGTACCATGCCAAGCAGTTATATATGTGTTTTTATATTTAGTTACATATTTATCTTCTTCATTTACACTAACTAATTTAATTGTAATATCCTCTGAGGTTATGCCATAATATGCTTCATATTTCTTTTTAAATAAGTTATTTATTCTTTCTGTGAAGTCTTTTTCTAAAGGATTGAAATAATATGTTTTTTTCTTATTTTCTTTAAGATATGTTTTTCTGATTACTATTGGTGATAAGAGTTTTATTTTTATTTGTTTATTGTAGTTATATTTGAATATTTGATACTTCTTTAATATAATATTTTGATCTTGAAGTTTAAAATTAGTGTAGTTATTTAAAGTATTTAATAAATATTGATCAAAATTAGTATCAACACCTGCAATATTTAATATAAGCATATCCTCAAATATTATTTCATGATTTTTAATTGTTCGTTTAGGCGAATATAGTTTACTAAAAGTAAATAACTTATATTTTTTTATTTCTCCATAACCTTGATTATGGAGAAATTGAGCATATTCTTTATTTTCTTTTGTAAATAATAAATAGATAAATCTTTGAATATCTTCATGATAATTTAGTTTTAATTTTAATGGTTTATTTAGTTTAAAATATAATTTATATCTCATATAATTCCTCTCATATTAGATTAGTGTGTTTCTTTACCATTCCTATTTGTTCCTTAGAAATATACTTTAATGACTCTAATTCATAAAAACAGATACTATCATAACTAACATCTATAACCTTGTCTAAATCTCTTTTCAATTTATTTAATTTACTTTCTGTAATATATCCTTCAAATACTGAATTTTGCACTGCAAACAAGTATTTCTTAAATACTTTTCTAACTTTTCCTACTCTTTTATGATGAACATCATATACAGCAATAATATACATAACTACATCCTATATTTAAATGGTTCATATTCTTCATTGTATTTAAAGTATCTTAATAGCTTTAATACTTCTAGACGTAATATTTCTTGATAGCTTATTTTTTTATTATTGATTGTTATAATACTGTTCAGCTTTTTATTTAACTGATCAATAAAAATATATTTACCTTCTTTATTAAGATATACACCATTATTTCTTTTTTCAAAATGAACCTTAACATCAATAATTCTTTTATTTATTAATGAAAATATTATTTTATCTACTAGAATAGGTTTTAAGATTTCAGAAATATCAAGATTTAGATTTTCATATCTTCGTGTTGCTGAATGTAAATAAGATATTCTAATATCTAATTTTGTTTTATATATTTCATTAGCTATTTTTTGATATATTAAAGTATTACCAAAACTAATCATTGCATTAAGAGCATCTTTTGGAGGTCTTCTAGTTCTTTTAGTGAATTTAAATTCTGGATTATTTAAAATTATATTATAACTACTATAATATAATTCTCTCATTCTTGCTTCTTGTAATAATAATATTTCTAATGTGTTAGCTGTTTTCATTTCTTGTTTACATATCTTTAAATCATCAATTATGTTATCTAACTGAATATCATCATTCCGTTTATTATAATATTTCAGATTTGTAATAATGTTTGTAGTTCCACCATCAATAATTTTTTTAGCTAATTCTAATCTTTTAGATTTATTAATATAATTTTCAACTTGTTTTATTAAAATTGAAGCTGATTTGTGATGATTGATAGGGATAAAAGAACCAATATAATGATCATATTGATCAAATAATGAAACTTTTATATTATTTTGATTTAAAGTATTAAAAAAGTTACTAGAAAAGATTATTTGTGAATATATATTAATATGTTCTGTTACTTCTGTTGGAATTTCAACTTTTTGATTTTCGCTTTCAAATAAAATTGAATAATCTTTTTTAGTAAGAATTCCATCATTAATAATATGATATTCATTATCTTCTTTCATTATTGCTGATTTATGCCAATAGTTATATTTAACTTTAGTTTCTTGTTTATTCTTCTTAGCTTTAACAATATTATCTTCTTTAATAAAATTGTATCCTAACATTTATTTTGTTGAAAAATGAGTAATTGATGTTTTATTTTGATTTATTTCTAACTTATATTTATCTTTTAAACATCTAGATATATTATTTATTAAGGTTACACCTTCGTCTTTATTAGTAATAAAAATATAAATATTATCACAGTAGCGAATATAGTTATATTTAATATATTGTTTATCTAAATCCATTAAATAAAGGTTACTAATTACTGGACTTATTGAAGATCCAGTAATTAGTCCTTTATTTTTTCTTTTAACTTTTCCATCTTTTTGGATTAAACAACTTTGATATTTCATTATCAAAGATACTAAAACTTTATCATCAAGTACATCAAATAATATCTTTGATAAAAGACCATGATCTATATTCTCAAAATATTTTTTAATATCTATTTCAACAATATATTCATAACCTTCCTCAATTAACTCAAGTCCTCTTCTAATTATATCTATCGTACCTTTTCCTTTACGAAAACTATAATTATTATCAATTAATAAACAATCTAATTTATCTTGTAATATTAATGATATTGCTTTTTGAATAAAGATATCAATAATAGTAAATTTATAAATTTCTCTTACTTTACCCTTTTTAGAAAGTAATTCATATACTTGCACAATATTAGGCTCATACATCCCTAATACAAGCTGATTTTCAATATCCTTCCATTTAAGAATTAAATATTCTTTTAACTGTGATAACATTATTCCATCTATTCCACTAGAATAATTTCTTTTCATTAACTCAAAATAAGATTTTTCTAAATTATTTTTACTTAATATTTGCTTTAACATATTATCTTTTATACTTACGTTTTATCCAATAATAAATACCCCAACCAATTATAATTGTGATAATAATTATTATCAGTGTAAAACTATACTTACAAATATTTATTTCAAATATTTTATCAACTATACCATTTGCACTACGATCAATTGAAAGTGTATCATAAACATATGTTAAAATCACTATTGGTAATGAAATTGCAGCAAAAATCAAAGCATATTTATTAAAATTATTATCTTGATTAGCATTGGTTGCTGTATATAAACCATCCAATTGTTCCTTTAACTCTCTTTTTTCTTCATCTATATACATTGCTTTTGTAAGCATATTATAGACTTCTACACCTTGTTCTTCTGGAGTTACTTCAAAAAACAATAATTGATTTTGAAATGAAATATATCTTTCTTGTAAATTTAATAAATTATTAATTATATTTTGATCAACTTTATTATTATCTTGTTCCAAGCCTTTTGTAAGCTCAGTTGCAAAATTTTGAAATAAAATAATTGAAGCTCGTTGTGCTTGTACCAATATTGCCATTTCCACATATAATGTTAAAAAAGCATTAATTACATGATCAGGACAATCCGAACCAGCTAAGCCAATCAAAGAATGATGAGTAACAGCATGAATTGTTCCGCAATCAATCCAACGAGGATACACACTTCTTGTTAATAATTCTTGAATCATATCTTCTGATTGACATGAACTACTAGTAGGATCTATATAGATTAAAGCGTATAATTCTTTAGCTATATCATAATCAATTTTATAAGCATATTGGGTTTCTCTAGAAGATTTATTAAATAATTTATTTTTTAAACAAGAAGATATACAAATCCTTTTTGATATTTTATTAATCATCTTATCAGATATAATAAAAGAACATGTAAACATCCGATCACCAAGAATAGATTCTATTAAATAAGTATTCTCATTTTTTAATTTCTTTTTATTAGAAGTTATTTTTTTATTACTTTTATCATCATTATGTTTATTAGGATAAGTTAATAAATCTTTAATAGGATCAGCAATTTTGGTAAGACTAGTTTTCATTGCATTTTCTTTAGAATTCATATTTTCAAATTGTTGATAAAAATATTCTTGAAGAATATTATCATAATCATCATTGTGTATCTTTATTGTCCAATAACAGGCACATGGATTACTTTCCTTTGTTAGATTAGGGGGAGTAACACGACGAACATATTCATTAATCAATTTAATATCTTCTATCTCACTATAATTATGATTCTCAGCTTCAAATATCATTATTGCAATATTAGTATTAAATACTTTTAATCTAATTGCATTTAATAATAATTTATATTCTACTATATTATCGTTTTTTACAACCTGAATACATAACTCTGCTCTATTTCTAATTAATTCTGGTTTAAATTTATAATTATTAACTATTCTTAAATCATTTTCTTCATCTAATTTAAAACCATAAATTGCTTTTAAACAAGAACAATTAAAATATTGCATTGTATTATAAAATTGTTCAAATTCTATCTTGTTATCAAAAATTTCTTTATATTCTACATTAGAATCAAGACATTTATCATCAACATCAGCTTTAATCCAAGCATCATTATTTTCTAAAATATCCTTTAAAAAATTCTTTGTTTCATATTTTTTAAAATAAGATTTATTATTTTTAGTTTCCTTCTCTGTTAGTCTAAAAGGAAAAATAAATGTATGATAACTATATACTTTATCTTCCTTAATAACTATTTCCTTATCTTCCTTAATATTTTTAACATTAATATTATTAAAATTTTCAATATCTAACTCTAATTCTTTAACTTTTAAACCAATAAATTCTTTTAATAACTTCTTATCATTAGTTACAACACTTTGACTATTTTTTAATAGCTTATGTAACTCTACTCCACTAGTTATCTCTATTTTCTTATTTATTTCTTTACAACCACAAATCCACTTATTTACAGTATTATCTTTAAGATAGGCTGTTGCATTTATTTTATTTTTATCCCTTTTTAAAATAACCTTTAACTCTTTCATCCTGCTAACCTACTCTACTAAATATCCATAACCCACATTTGTTTTAGCGCCAATACCAAAATCTTTTATAGTCTCTTTAAACAAATTTATCTTATCATTCTTTTTTATAGTATGTGGTTTTTCGCCATCAACTTCTATTATAGAATCAGTTAAAATAAAATTAAATTTTATTTTAGTACCAGGAGCTAATCGTAACATTGTAATAACCTTAACTTCACCTAAAGTTAAAAGCTTTTCATTTTGATGATGAGGTGCTAAATTATCTAATTTTAAGATTTTCTTATTATTATAATCACTAACAAATGAATCAATAAAAATATCTTTTCCTGGTGTATTATCCTCACCAAAAATAGCTGTTTTAAGCTTCCTTACAAATTCTTCTTTTTCATTATCATTAATATCATTAATACTCAATTTACTTAAAATATAATCAGTATATTTAAAAACACTGGCAAGTTTACCTTTTAATGAAGAACCTGGAATATATGGTAATCCTGTAACATAATCAAAATTGAATCCTAATGCTATTTCACCTTTGATATTAGCCTGATGATTATTACCAATCCCAATTAATAAACCTGGATATTCAACTGCCATTTCAAATGTGGAAAGAATATCTTGAAGAGGCTGTAAAAATGATAATTCTTGATAATGATATTCTTTTATTACACTATTATTTTCTTTTATAATATCTTTAATAAATTTACCATTAACTTTAATTTCTTCATCTATTTCTTGACCTATATATTTACTATCAATATTTTTTAAAAAATCATAATATGTTTTATTGAAAAAATAGTTCATGTTTAAATCTGACATTTTAAGCATCTCCTTTATCTTCTATAAACAAATTAAGAGTTAGCTTAATTGCAATTGCTGCATCTAATACTTCTTGTTTTACATTTCCATCATCTTTTACATACTCAAATAAAGCATATTTTTTTATGTCATTATATTTTTCTTTACCACCTTTATCTTTTCTTATAATATAATAAATCAGTTTCATTAATTCTTGACGCTCTACATCAGAACTGCCCTTATTACTAAAAAAAGCAATAGCTGATAACAAACTTCCCATACTAATAGCTGCCCCAAAAGAAGTGATTTGTGCTTTATAATTTCCTTGTAATTTATCATCTTTAATAATTTTAGAATTTTTTACAGCTTCATATGCAATAGGTAAATATCTATTTATTCTACTTTTTGCCATTATCATCACCACCTTCTTTAAATACTGTTACTTTAGTAAGTCCATAACCAATTGAGGCATTACCACCAAATTGGATAATTTCATCCTTAACAGCTTCATTAAATTTATTAAGTACTTCATCATCTTCTTCACAACTAACACAAACAAAGAAAAGAGAATGATGAGGAACATATTCTTCATACCAAATATTTTCAGAAATACCATCTTTTAAAACATTTCTTGCAACGACTGGTAATGAAATATCTTTTATTTTATCATGTGGCATGATAACAAGATTAGCATACGTATCAGGAACAATCTCCTTAAATAATTTTATGATTTCATCATCTTCTAAATTATCTTTAATTTTTATTTCTTCTACTATAATATCATTATCAACAACTTTATAAGATTTATTTTCACCTAAGTTATTTATATCTAAACTGTATTTCACTTTCATAACTCCACACATCTCAATAAATCTTTCCAACATTTTTTTAGTAGTAACCAATGAATATGGTATATTACCTTTTTCATTACGCATTGTCAATCCTAAACATTCACCACTATAAAATTTTAATTTACCAGGTTTCTTTTTTTCATCTTTGTTTTGTTCAATTGGTTCGGAACCAAAAATATCTATTTCAACTTTTTTATCAATTTTACTATTATTTTGGATAAATTGTCTAAAAGCTCCTTTTACTCCTGATGAATTAATAATTGGATAATTAGTAAGTGGATCTTTTTCCACCTCATTATCAATAATATTATAATTAATATCTCCATTCCCTACATGTAAATTAGTAATTGGTTCTAATATGTATACAATACTCTTCATTACTTATCTCCTCCTATTTTTATAATTTGATTAAAACCGATTTTTTCTAAATTTTTATTTTCAAATAATTGTTTAAAATCATTCTTTTTTTCTTCATTTACAAAGAAAACACTACCAGCACGAATAAAATTATATAATTCACTTTGCTCTAACTTATGATAAAAATTATCTTTATCATAATTGGTTTTTAGACATCTAAAATTTCTTGTTTCTGACAAAATCAGATCACAACATTCATTTAACTTATTTGCATCTTTACAAGCTAAATCTGATAAAGCATAATAATAAACATCATCAATCTTTAAAGCCTCTTTAATTTTATCTTCCAACTTATTATCTTCTTGATACATAGTTAATTTAAATGCTGATTTTTCTGCCCCCAGATAAACCACATCTGTTATCTCACTATTAAAATTTAAATTTGTATCATCAAGCATTACATAAAAACATAACTTATAATCTTTAAAAAACTTGTATTCTTTTTTAAAGAAGCCATCTTCGTCTAGAGAACGATTAATTCCTACTCTTACATGTGATCTAAAAATTTTGCTATTTTTTTTGCTATTTTTAATAATTTTTAAATCATCTAAAAGTACATACGAATCTCGATAGTCATCTTCATTTTTTAAATCTATTTCATCAATCAATTTAAAATTTCTTTCACTACTTCCATCCATTATTTTAATCTTAGCAGTATTCTTTTTTAATCCTCTTAGTTCAACTTCATTACTATCAAAACTACCATTAAAAGGTGTTTTAACTAATATTTGATTAGTTTCATTTTTTAAAAACATAGGACTAACCTTTTTAATAACCCCATAATCTAATTCATCTTTATATGACATCATAAAACTACTTCTACCAATAAATTCTTTTTGCTTCTCAATTTGTTGAGCAGTTAATCCCTGATTACTAAAATTTTTGTTTAACAAATTCATTCTTTTTAACACAAAATATCTCATCATCCCTAATAATGTAGTTTGAGTTGGCAAATTTTCTGATATTACAAAATAATTATTATAAATTACCTTATTATTCCTACCAAAACCAAAACTTCTTTCATTTCCTAGGAAATAATCTTCAATCGGCTCTAATTCTACACAATACTCACTCATTACTCTTGCCCCCTTTTTCAACTAAAAATTTAGCAAATCTAAGCATACTAGATAATTCAGTATTTTTATCTTTATTAAAATCATTTTCGATTATTGATTTAAAGCGTTTATCTTCTTTATCATTTTTAGCTTTGATAAATAAATTAGTAGTATCTTTGATAAATTCCTGATAGTTTTTCTGCATAGGATTACTGTACATATTAATAAAGAAATTCTCTATTTCTCTTTCATTTTTATTATTAGCTGCTATATTATATAAATCACGATAATTATCTATTAAATAAATCACAGAATTCGTACTATCTTTTATTTGTTTAGATTTTTCATTAGAAATATAATACTTATTTATAAAATTTTTAAATTCTTTTAAAGTTTCCGTTTCATTACCAAAATTTAAGAATACTGATAAACCACTCGTTTTAGTTAATTTAATTGCAGTACTATCTTTTTTCTTTTTATTATCACCTAGTTTTTTTGCTTCATATAACATTTTTCTGGCTTGATTAAATGATTCATATAAAGGAAACTTCTTATAATTAATTGCAATCCCAAAAGATATACTAGCTTTTTTAAATTTTGGTTGTTCAAATTTTATTCTAATTTCTTCACATAAATCTAAAATATTTTTATTACCATTTTTACTTATTATTGGAGCTAAAAACAATAAATCATCACCACCAGCATATATTGTTACCCCACCATAATTCTTAATTGAATCAGCTGATGCATTTGTATATTTGATACAACTTTTAGAAAAGTCTTTTACCTGTTCAATGTCATTACCCATATCATTAAATAATTTTGTCATTCCATCACCATCAGCTTGTACAATCGCAAGATAATCAGATATTTTATATCCTTGCTTATCTTTCACTTTAGCTATGTCATCTACTGATTTGATACTGCCCTTATAAATAACTTGTGGTTTAACTTGAGTATTATTTTCGTTATCCTCATTTAAAATTTTAAAAAATTTCTTAATATAAGAATTTTTAGCATTTATTTTATCTTCGTCACTAATTTTAGTATCTTTATCAATCTTTATTCCATTAAACAAAGTCAAAAAATAATTTTCTTTTTCCTCATATACATAAGAATTAAACTGTTCAACATTATCCAATATTTTACTTATATCATTCATAATATTATTAATATTCTTTGTTTTGATACAATGTATATTAATATATTCATTAACAAATTTTTCAACTTCATTTTTATCAAAACTTCTTGTAAAAAATTGATCACCATCTATTCTAATAAAGGTTTCATATAATAAATCACCTAATTTTTCTTTGGTACCTTTTATAATCTTATTCATATTTAAACCATTATCAGCAATAAAAATAATATGATCAGGATAAGAGCCCACTTCTTCACTGTCTTTTTCTTCGGAACTAGGTATTAATACATCTCCATTATTCTGTTTTATTTCTATAATTAATTGTTTAGCAATATATGAAAATATATAACTAGCAAGCCATAATCCCCCAGGTGTTGAAGTCATACATAAAGTTTTAACTATTGGTCCTATTGTTACTCCATAATACATTTCATTATCTTTCATTTTGATTATCCTCCAATTTAGTTAAAAAATACTCTCCTTCATAAATTTCATTAAATTTATTTTTGACATTTGCCATAAATAAAATAGTATCTAATCCTGCTACTTTAAAAAAACTTTCAAAATCAAATTTTTTTGTATCAGGTAATTTGGCTGTAAATTGGACATATTCTACTTGTTCTTTCTTATCTTTTTTATAAGTTTTTCTTTGTTTTTCTTCTTTAGCATACTTTTCTTTAAAAGTTATAATTGGATTTTCATTTTGTAAACTTATTAAAGAATTATTATTTACTATAATATATATTTCTTTATAATTTTTAGAAACATGGTAATGAAGCGGTGAAGGGAATCTTGATATTTCTTCTTTACCAATTTTACCTTTAACATCAAAAACTTTCCAAAAAGCTTTTTTCTCTTTTCCATTTTTATAACGAGGAATAATATCAAATTTATCATGATTTTTTTTGATACATAAACTAAATTGATATAATTGTGCAAACCCTAACAATCCTCTTGTATAATAAATTTTACCACTATCACTAAAATCATAATTATTAATAATTTTTTTATTATCATGATGTGTTAAATTTTCAATATTATATTTTGCTAAATGAAGCTTTTGCTTCATAGCTTTTTTTTCATTAATAATATTGTAACCATTCTGTTTAAAATACTTCTTCATGATTACTGATGGAATATAAATACCATCTAATCTAAGTCCACTTTTAAGAAAACGATTATACTCAGCTATTGCATTTAAAGCAACTGCATAATCTGCATTAATCTTATCGTTTTTTTCTTTATCTAATTCAAGCTTATATACTAAAACATTATTATTTATAGTATTAAAATTCTTTAATAATTTAATGTAATTTCTTTCTATATCAGGTTTATATTGCTGTTTTTTATTCTCTTTAAAAATTTCATCAACTCTAAAATTCCCATATCCTTTACTTTGTTGTAATCCAAATGCTGTTAAATCTATTAAAATTGGTAATAATTCAATAATTTTATCTGCAAGTAACTCATCAAAACAAATTATTTTAACTAAAATTTTCTTTGAAAAAGTAGAAACATATTTATCTTCTTCATCCTTATTTCTATTATCTAAAATATAATTAGCATTTCCTAAGTACTTTTGTCTTTTATTACTATGATTTAATAAATCCTTATTTTCATCTTTACATGTTGCTTTTATTCTCATCTTATAATTTAGAGCTATATGCTTTTCATCAATTATCCAATTGTCATAATCTTTTTCTTTTACAATCTTTTTTAATATTTCTGTTTCTGAATCAATTTTTTGTTCATTACATTTAACTTTATTATTTTCATAAGCCATCCATAATAAAATAAAACGATCTAATTTTGGTTTTAATTCAGTAGCTCTGATCGTTGCCCCATTCTCATTTTGAAAATGAATCATTGGGGTAATTTGTTTTAAACTAAATTCTAACTTTATCACATTCATATTTATGCCCTCCTATATCTATATTTAACTACATTTTTCTCGTTTTTTCTTCCTTTTTATCAAATTAATTTAAATATTTTTATTAACAACAAATATTTAATAAAAAAAGAAACTTTAAATAAGCAATGTCATTAAATTAAGGATTTAATGACAGTTGAGGAGTACATAATAATGTATGCCTATTTTTTGTTAATAAAACTATTTGAGTTTCTTTAAAAATGTGTTGAATTGCAGCATTAAGAAAATAGCAGAAGTTCTCTCAATTTTTTGTGAAAATTCAGCTGCTGATTTCACGCACAATAGAAATTTTACTTTTGAAACGACTTTGAAAAATATCATTTGTATAGAAACTGGTTCTTTAAAAGATAAACTTCTCAAACTCAATGATTCCTCTTTAAAAACTCCTACTGCTTCTGTATTTGTGCAAGCTAGAAGTAAAATCAAAGTACACTTTAAAACCTCATCTACCTCCAGTATTATATATATGATGATGAAAAAACGAAAAATACAGATGAAATGGTATTATAAATATAATTTATAATTCAGGCTGTTGACAAATAAAAAATTGTCAGCAGTCTTTTTATTTTGTTGTTTATGTGATAATATATCAGTGGTCGT